>ERZ501061.15-NODE-15-length-67247-cov-4.477542_pt1 | contig 67247 bp, 47 predicted proteins | sample MGYA00510854_ERZ501061 | MGnify/ENA primary metagenome ERZ501061 (study PRJEB25958, sample SAMN03398515) | human skin metagenome | study: EMG produced TPA metagenomics assembly of the Human Skin Microbiome Metagenome (human skin metagenome) data set.
GAAGCGCTGGAGGCGGAGCGCCGCGCGCACGATGCAGAGCGAGCGAGTATCCGGCACATGAGCGCGCGCGTCCACGAGCTGACCGACAAGCTTGCGGCGTACGAAGCAGCGCACCGCACGGCACGCGCGAGCAAACGGCGCCTGTCCTCGTTTCTCGTGACGCATACCCAGCTCAGCACGCCACCCGAGCCCCGCGAGGCCGACGAAGTCGCCGCTACGGCAGCCGCACGCAGCGTACCGCAAGTGCCGCTGTGCGGCGGTGATCGTCTCTATGAGGTCTACTATCTCCCGCGCAAGCTCCTGCCCGTGCAGGAAGAGGCGCTCGACGCGCAGGAAGAGCTCGTGGACGCCGAGATCGACCGCGCTGACGACGACTGGGACCGCGTGCGCGAGGCGATGCAGACGGAGCTGCAACGCACGAAGCAGGCCCTGGAGCGGCACCACGTGGCATGGTGATCACTGCTGCTTCCGCGCCGCCACGTAGTCGCGAAGCAGCGTGTGGCGTGGATCATGCGGACGCACACGAGCGAGGTACGGCAGGCCCCGGCCGTAGACCACGACAAAGTTGTCGGGGTGCTCGAGGTACGACATGGCCAGCACCTCGCAGGCGACGAGCAGCAGATACGCTCCAAAGCACGTAAACACATGCCACCAGCCATGCCCCTCGAGCAGAATGGCCCACGGGTACCCGACCCAGGCGCGGGCGGCGCGCAGCTGCGCACAAAAGATATTGTCCACGTTCCAGATACCAAAGCCGACGATGAACAGGACGGTGCCCACGAACTCGAGCGAGCGCGCCTCGTGGCGGCGCCGGCGCGCCGAGTCAGACGTGTTCAGCGGCGCCTTGGGATGCGTCAGGATGTAGATGGCATGCAAAATCGACACGACCATGATGCTGGCGTAGGCCACCTGATGAAACACGGGGTCCCCATTCGACATGTACGTGACCGTGATCCACACGTTCAGGGCGAAGATGATCGCCGGCAGTACGCGCCGGTCGATGCGCGTGCCGAGAAACAGCGTCTGGTCCAAAAACGACCACGTCAGAAAACTGCTCGCCCAGATCATCGGCAGCTCGTCCAGCAGCTGCGCCTCATGCTTGAGCGTCATGTGGAACAGCAGCGAACCCACGCCCACCGCACCCACGCCCACCGCACACCCGTAAAAGCGCGCATGCAGGCGCTCCGTGCGCACACGATACATCGCATACGCCGCACACGCAAGAAACAGCGCATTCGTCAGCGAATTCACGGGCTCCGCCAAATACTTGCTCCACTGGTACTTTTGCTCACACCACAGCAGCGTGCTCGTCACCTCTCCCCAGTATCCCCCCTCCAGCTGGTGCTCCGACCGGTCCAACCAGCTCATGCTGCGCTCCCGTCGTGGTCAGACGCAACGTGCGCGGACACTTAATCCGATGACCCCGTGCTATGTGGAGGCTATGAAGAGGCATATGCGCCGAGCACACGCGCCTCGATCCCATCGCCGATCCAGCGGGCGTCCTTGGTGCTGACGGCACCAATCAGCTCGAGACTATCGCGCTCCGCCGCATGCAGCTTCGCATGGTCCACCTGTTGGCCCGGCATCTGCGGCTGCTGCTGCATCATCGCGGCACCAGCACCGAACGCCGCCATGTCGCGCATCGAGTCGGCAGCCCGGCTGTTGCCCAGCACGAGGCGGTAGATAGCATCAAGACCGTACAAGTTCAAAAAGTACCAGCTCAGCGACGAGACCCACGACACGTCCAGATCAGGCGTGTCGATATCGCGCTGGAGCATGATCTTGAAGCGCTGCGTGAGCGGGAAGGGCAGGCGGATCAGCACAAAGCCCGTGAAGAAAAAGTTGACCCAGCCCATGATCATCGTCTGCGGCACCATCATCAGCAGACTGCGCTTCGCCTGGTCCATCATGTTCTCCATCATCGCATCGTTGACCGGCGACTCGGGCATCTCGTCCGACGACGTCACACGCTTCGCTTCCGGGTCCAGATAGGAGCCATCCGACAGCACACGCGCCAGAAACGCCTTACGCGCAGCTACCGACGCCGGCGGAAGCACCGGGTAGTTGAAACGCAGCGCCGACGCACGCCGCATGATATTTTGCTGCCGCGCAGCCGCCAACGTCGCCAGCTTGGGCTTGCTCTCAAACAGCTGCATCAAATTGTTCCGGAACATCCCCACCAGCACCATCACCACCGTAATGGGCAGGAGCACCCAGTTACGGAGGTCGCTGTCCAACAACAGCGACTGCTGCACCGGCATCGTCAGCGTCGTCCGCCAGCGCCGTGGCGGCGCGGTCCCTGCCCTCTGAGAAAGATCACGTGATGCCTTGGACAAGGAGCCACACGCGACGCGCGTCCCTTGGCCATGGTCATCCAGGCGCTGACGATCCATGGGTTCAAGTCGTTTCGCGATCCTGTCAGCATAACGACTTTCAGCCCCGCTCAGAATGTCGTCGTAGGCCGAAACGGCAGCGGCAAAAGCAACCTATTCGCCGCGATCCGATTCGTGCTAGGCGACGCGTACACGGCGTCCCTGACGCGTGAGGAGCGGCAGGCGCTCCTGTTCGATGGCTCGGGCGCCGTATCCACCACGCTCTCAGCCTACGTGGAAATCACCCTCAGCAACGAGGACGGTCGCTTCCCCGTCCATGCCGACCAGATCGTGCTCCGCCGCACCATCAGCCTCACACGCGACGACTACATGATCGATCGCAAGAGCGCGACAAAGCAAGACGTCGCCAACCTGCTCGAGTCGGCCGGATTCAGCGCCAGCAATCCATACTACATCGTCCCACAGGGCCGCATCACCCACCTCACCAATGCGACCGACGCTGAACGCCTCGAAGTGCTCAAAGACGTCGCAGGGACGCGGGCCTATGAGCAGAGACGCGCCGAAAGTCTCGACATCTTGCGAGCGACAGACGCACGCTACCAAGGCTCGTCCGAGCTACTTTCGCAGCTAGAATCGCGCCTGGAGGAACTAGCGCGCGAGCAAGGCGAGCTCGAAAAGTTTTATGCCCGGGATCGCGAGCGGCGGTGCTTGGAATATACCATTTACCAGCGCGAGTTGGTCGACGTGTCTGACATGCTCGAAACGCTCGAGCACGAGCGCCGTCGAGAGGTAGATGAGTCAAATACCCGGCGCGAGAAATGGGCACAGCACGACCAGGCCCTCGCCGAATACGAAGCTCAACACGCCCACATTCAGCAACAGATGGAGCAACTCGCACTCGACCAGGCGCAGCTCGAACATGAGCGCCGTGAGCTCGCCAAGGCCCAAGCACAGCTCGATAACCGCCTCGAAGATGCAGATCCGCGCGAAACCGCTCTCCCGACCCAACTGGATGGCTTGACCGAGACCATGGCCCAACGCGAAGCACTACTAGCCCAGCAGACGCGCGAACATACCCAGGTTATGCACGAGCTCGAGGACAAGCGTGCAGCCTTTGAGCGCGATCGCACTCGCATGTCCGCACTCTACGCCAAGCAGGCACGCGCAGCGCGATTCCAGAGCGTCGCAGATCGTGACGCTGCCTTGCACGCCCACATGTCCGACGTAGATCAAGAGGCCGCCGCGCTCGACCATGCCGTGAAGGAGGCGCAAGCAGCTTGCGATGCGGCGAAAGCCCAAGCTGCTGAGCTGACAAGGCAGCGTACGTCACTCGAAAGCCATGTGGCTCAACAAGGCTCCGACTTGGCGTCTATGCAAGACGAATGGCGCACATTGCGTGACGAGCGCGATGCGCTTCTAGAGCACAAAAAAGAGCTCTGGAAGCAGGAGACCAAAACAAGCGCGCAGCTAACGCATGCGCGCGACGAATTGAGCTCGGCGCAGCGCAGCTTGGTCGGTACGATGGATCGCGCGACCGCCGCAGGCTTGCAGTGTGTCGAGGCGCTCGTGGCCCGAGAGAATATCAAGGGTGTCTATGGCCCCCTGTATCAGCTTTTCCGCGTGGATGACCGGTACAAGACGGCTGTAGAAGCCACGGCGGGTGCCTCGCTTTTCCACGTCGTGGTCGATACAGACGAGACAGCCTCGCGAATCTTGCACCTTTTGCAGCAGGAAAAGAGTGGCCGCGTCACATTCATGCCGCTCAATCGACTCCGCCCGCCGGATACGCCCTACCCCCAGGCGCCCGATGCTATTGTGATGCTCCGAAAACTTTCCTTTGACGAGGTCCTGCTCCCGGCCTTTAAGCAAGTGTTTGGCAAGACGATCATTTGTCCACGACTCGATATTGCCGCCGCGTACGTCCGAAGCACGCAGGGCCTGAATGCCATCACACTCGATGGCGACCAAGTCGATCGGCGTGGTGCTCTGAGTGGCGGGTATCACGATGCGAGTCGCTCGCGGTTGGACGCCGTGCGTCGTGTGCAGCGGTCGCTCGCGACAGTCGAAGCTGGCGAGCAGGCTCTCGCGCAGCAGCGCCACGAGCTCCACGAGCTGGAGCAGACTTGCACGCACAAGTACAGCGAGATGCTGCGTCTCGAAGGACAGCGACACCAATGGCATGAATCGCGCGCGGCAGCGCATCATGAGCTCACGTGGCTCCGCCGCTCTGAGACGGATGCCTACGCGCGATGCGAGCGGCTCGAGCAGGTCGTGTCGCAGCGCCATGTCGAACAAACGAGTCTGGCGACGCGGCGCGCGGCACTCGAGGCCGAAGTAGGCACGCCTCTGGACCAGGGACTCACGTCCACCGAGACAGACGAATTGCGCGCTCTTTTATCGCGGCAAAGCCACGACGAGGCGGCGCTGGCCCAATTGACGCGTACGTCTATGGCATTGAGTGAGTCCATCAGTGCGCTCAGCAGCGAGCTCGATGAAGTGCTTCGGCGCTCGCATGCCGACTTGGTCGAACGACTCGAGATGCCGGACGTCGGCGCGAATAGTGATGCGCTGCGACAAAGCACGGCCACCAACGCTCAGCGTCTAGTCGATGCACAGGAGCAGTACGACCGCCTCGCAGGCGAGCTGGCGGAGATCGAACAAGCCATGCATGCGATCCGTGGCCAGGACGATATGCATGCGGATGACGTCGCACGGCAGCGGCACACGGCAGAACGCTTTGCGGCGCGCAAGCAGCGGATGGAGGCGCAGCGCGATCGCATCAATGAGCGCATCCGCGACTTGGGCATGTTGCCTGAGGAAGCGTTCCAGCGCTACCAGTCACGCTCGACGGAGCAGCTCGCGACGCAGCTTCAAAAGGTCCGCGCCTCGCTGGACGAGGTGGCTCATGTGAACAAGCGCGCCGTCGAGCAGTTTCAGGCATTTTCCAAGCAGCGTGATGCTCTGCTGCAGCGACACGCAGATCTGCAGGCATCGCACGCGTCGATCACCGAGCTCATCGACGTCCTGGACGCACGGAAACAGGCGGCGCTGGATGCTACGTGCACGCAAGTGGCGTCTCACTTTGCGGCCGTGTTTGCCGAGCTGGTGCCGGGCGGACGTGGTCAACTGGAGCTGCATCCCGAGGTGGGCGTGTCGATCCACGTCACCTTCCACCAGAACCCCATGCGCATGTCGCAGCTGTCCGGTGGTCAAAAGACGCTCGTCGCCCTCGCCCTCGTCTTTGCGATCCAGCAGAGTGATCCCGCGCCGTTTTACCTGTTTGACGAGATTGATGCGAATCTCGACACACAGTACCGCACGGCTGTCGCCCAAAAGGTCTACACCCTGGCACGCGACGCGCAATTCATTACGACTACGTTCCGACCCGAGTTGGTCGAGCGGGCCGACAAGCACTTTGGCGTGCTGTTTGGCCCGCAAAAAGTCTCATCTATCGTCGACATTTCTCGGGCAGAGGCACGCGATTTTGTTGAGGCCGTAGAAGCTTAGTCCACGTCCATACCACCCGCCTTTTTCTGCACACGCCGCTGCTTCGTCCGACGCCGCTTCTGCGCAGACGTCCGGGGACCCGCTAGGGCCAGCCGCTCGGCCAGGGGCAAACTGCCGAGGCGGTCCTTGAGCGACGGCGTGGCTGCGTCTTTGTGCCGCAGGATGCGTTCGGTCTCGGCGAGATACTTGGCTTCCGCCTGTGCGAGCTGGCGCAGGACGGGCAGGGGCAGCTTTTCTTCCTCGAAGCGCTCCGACACCTCGGGCTCCTTGGGCGGTGGCGCACGACGGCGCCGAGGAGGACGGGCTTCCTTCATCGTCACCTGGAGAACGCGGCCATCCGCGAGGACACCATGGTACTTTTTGCATGCAGCCTGTGCATCCGCACGCTGCTCAAACGCAACCTCATAAGCGACGGCGTTCGCACCTAGGCTCGGAACGTGATGCTCACGCACATACACAAGACGACCGAGCGCGTCAAACGTGAGACGAACATCCTCGGGCGACGTGCCCTTGACGAGGTTGGCAACGATCACAGGGGTCGGCTTCGGCACGGATGAGCCCTTTATGCTCACCTCGCGCGCAGCACGGCGTTGGCCGCCGCGCCGCGACGACGCATCCTGCATATCCACGTCCATCGTCGTAAACAAGGGGAGGATCGCCGGGCGCTTCACGTGGGAGAGAAAAAGACCTCCACCTACGAGTCGTTCCTATGGCTCCTCGTGCAGAGCACGTAGCGTGTCGCGCACGACTGTCACCAAGTGCGCGTGCGCGTCGACCGAGGCTGGAGTGCCCATCCTGGCATACAGAGTGAGCTTGCCAGGCAACGCCTTGTCGTGATCGTTCGTGGTGGCGGCGAGGAAGCACCCTGGTTCGAGGCACATGCCACGCTGCGTGATCAACGAATGCAGGTCCTGCGCAGCACGGGATATATCGTCGAGGCTACTGCCGTGCGTATGGACCCACTCATCCAAGTCCATGGTCTTGACTTCGTGCAAGAGAGATGTCGAGGGCGCGCACGGCGCGCCGCTGGCATGGTACGCCATCACACTGCGATGACGTCGCGACGATGCCGTGCCAGACGACAACGACGAAAGCGTCGGCGAGGCACTCGTGCTCAGCGACGGCACCGACGCTTCACTCGAGTCTACAGGCGTCGAGCACCGCCACGGCTTTTCGTCCACAGCCTCGTCAGCGTGCTCAGGCTGATCCGCTGCCTGGAGCGTACACAGCACCACATCGCTCGTGGGCACCACACGCATCTGCATGTGGAGAGAGCCATCGTCGCGCGGAAGCAGATCGTGCGCATCGCACTCCGACGATGCATGACGCACCTGCATCAACGCACGTCCCACGAGATGCAACAGCGAAGGAGACGCCGGGCTCGGCGGTGCCTCCTGCGTCTTGGCCCGCAGGCGCTCGACTTCAGCACGCAAGTCTTCACACTCGCGCTCCGTCTCCACAAGCTGCGCCAGCACTCCATTCGTGCGCGCCTTGAGCGACGGCGCATCGTCGCCCATAATGTTCTCCACAATCATAGTGCCGCGCTGCTGGACGACCTGCTGCAGCGTCGTACGTACATCCTCAGGCTCGTACTTGAGCTTTTCATGGAGCAGACTCGCCCCATTCGTTGGAGGTATCACAGATACACGTGACGACGACAGACCCTGAGGGTCCAGCGCATCCCACAGGAGCCAGGAAAGCCGCGCCAAGGCCCGGCACTTGCACGCCAGCTCCTCAAATTGCTCGCGCTTTCGCTGACGCGACAAGAACGCGGCCGCGCGGTTTTTCACGAGCCGCGCCTCCTTCTTCGTCAGGCCTGACGTGTCGGGCGGCACAAACAGACTCGAGTGCTTGGCCGACGTGTCGATCACAGGGAACGGCAGACCCGACTCGGTCACCTGCGATGCCGACGGGGGTGGTCGTCGCGCACCCGTCGAGGCCGATCGCCGTGGCGGCATGTGCGAGCGCGCACGCATGTCCGGCACATGCGGCACCTCCGTCGCGCTCACCGAGCGCATCTTGGGCTCCGGTGACTCGGACGTACGCGCCCGCTTGGGCTGCGGCGCAGACGTCCATGGACCGGCTTGGTCGTCGCGCATGAGCTCCGAGAGCGTCATCGAGGCCGCGCCCTCGGACGGCTCGCGCTTGTTGAACGCAGCGGGATCAGACGGCACCACACGTTGGGCAGCAGCAGGCGTGGCATCGAGCAGCGCAGCTGAGCTAGGATGAGGGGGCTGGGGAGCGGAGGGAAGGGGCTGGGGCGTGGGAGTAGCGTTTTGTCCCGCAGCAGAGGGAGTCCAAATCGATGCATTCGCGAACGAATTCTCGGGTACACGCAGCGCTGCGGGAGCCTGGGCATGGGTCGTATCAGGGCACATCAACGCTGAGGGGGGGGTGCCCGTCGACCACAGGGCCAGGGCAGGGTCTTCCTGCTTGCCCATGTACGGCACAAACGGAAACGTGGCCGGCACATGCGCGCCCGGCGGCTGCGGTGGTGGTGCCTGTGGATGCATGCTGCTGGCCACAGCAGGATCCTGGACACACAGGTCCGAGTGGATGAAGGCATCAAACTCCGAGGACCCAGGCTCGGCAGCACCAGGCTGCTGCTGATGACGAAACACATGTCCCATGGGCGAGAATGTACCTCGTGAAGACGGCTCAAGGGTAGACATGCTCGGAGACGCTACGCCACGACGCTGGAGGCCTGCGGCTGTGTTGGGTGCTGGGCCTCGAGATGACCCAAGCGGAGCAAAAGGGGGGGTTGGGCTTTGTCTTCCTACATAATTATGTAAGCGCGCTGCGGCACCCAACACGATCGAACCTAGCGGAAGGTTTCGGCGCGTCGCGCATCGATCCCATATTCTCCGAGCGCCGCACTCAGATCGTCCATCGTCAGCACCGTGCGCGTGCGATCGCGTGCAGACGCACCAGGGCGGTGAGAGCGACTAGGCCCCGCATTCGTTCGAATGCGTGCGTACTGGAACGCATCTGACGCTATATCCGACACAAACTTTTCCGTAGCCAGCGCCAATAGCCGCTTGAGACGCACATCCTCACACTGGAATCCAGCGCGCTCAAGGTAGTAGTCGGTCACCTCGTCAGGGATCAGGGGCGTGTATCCGTGCAGTTGACGCAGAATCTCGACCATGGCGTGATCTCGCCGCGTCTCTTCCTCTGGGCGGCTGCCGATCGCCGCCCTCGCGGCGGGCTGATGATCAGCATAGCGCATGAGATCGCCAGGCACAATCACGTTCGTGATGTATTGGCCCTCTTCATCCGTCACGAGCGCCACTTCCCGCGTCTGGAGAAAGGCAGCCACGTCGCCCAGCGGCGTGTGGGAGTGTATGATGCGAAATGTGGCGTCGGGGACAAAGCGCCGCTGGATATCACGTACAGCATCGTCAGGCGACCCCTGCGTCTCGTGCGCAACAAGATCCACCATATCAACATAGCCTTGCAGTCGCTCGCTCTCTACCACCAGCACACACTGGCCCCGGTGCGCTCGCGAGGCAGCGAGCGCTGTCCGCACGGGCGTGTCTGGCGAAACGGCAGCCACTGGCAAAAGCGAGAGTGACGAGACAGTACCGTCCTGCCACTTCTCATGCACATCCTGCGGCACATCCTGTGGCTCACTGGCGCGCGGCGTCTTGGACGGGGCGCGTATGAGCGGCGACGACGCCATGATCCGACGTGGAGAAAAAGGGCGCCCACCGAGCTAGGGTCGAGAGAACGACGCGCGTCCCTCCACTCCTAGACGATGCCGCCGCAGGAAGCCAGCTCTCTCGCTGGCCTGCGATCGCAGCTGTACGAAGCGCGAGAGCGGGCGAAAAAGGCACCGCCGAGGCGCAAGGAGCCCAAGCGCCTCCGTATGCGCGCCAGCCTGCAGCCGGAGGCGCATAGCGAGGACGACGTGCGCCTCGCAGCCTCACAGCACGCACTTGCCTCCAAGGCAGCCAGGTACGAAGCTGGCTACCAAGACGACGAAGAGCTCATCGACTGGGACACGAAAGGAGCCAAAGTAGAGTATGAGGACGAGTTTGGGCGCACACGGACAGGCGACGACGCGGCTATCTATGGTCCCGCGACATCGTTTCCGGTGTACACACGCCCAGACGTCCCAGTGCCAGACGTGCGGCCGCGTGGCGCAGCTTATTACCGCTTCGCGCAAGATCAAGAGACACGACAGATCCAGCAGGCCGCTCTGAGCGAGCTACGAAAAGAGACGCTACAAGAGCGAGGCAAGGCGGTGTCGACAGGCGCCGCGCGCCGTGAAGCGCGTCGCCGTTTTCTCGTGTCATTTCGTGCATCATAACGAGTCGTCCAGAAAGGCGAGGCAGCCCACACTGCATCCGCGCCACAAAATCGGTAAGCATCCCGCATGCTCCGCTGGCATACCCCGCACAGACGCGCCGGCCATCTCGATCCCCTGCTTGGCCACACGCACGCCAGCGACGTGGGACACCCATTCGATGCGTTCCTCAGCCGCGTCGACAAAAAGAGGCCCGGAGCGACTGGGCCAATCCGTCCGCGACTCGAGGCCGTGCGCCGGGCACCGATTGAACCACACATTGTGGCAAGCATCGTCCGCCTCCAGCATGGCGTCAACGTTGTCCGCGCCCGCATACCACGCCACCTGAGGATCCCGAGCATCGACGCGCGTGCCCCACGAGGCCGTCGCGCTCCGCCGTGCCGCCTCAATCCGCGCCACGAACCGCGCGTCGACGGTATGCTCCAGCGCACGCAGGCATCCCGTCTCATATTGCTCAATCACGAGCGGGTCGTCGCTGAGCAGGCGCTGCATGCACAAGTTCGCCAGCGACGGCTTCCTTCGGCGCTCACAGGGGCCCAGCACGCGTGCGATCACGCGCGTCGTCGGCGCCTCCGGCACCACGGTCGCCAGGGTATGAGCGCGTGTCCAGCGGGGACCCGGGGGCGGGGGGGCAGGACGGTCTCCGTGGACGTGGCGTGTTTCGAGAAGGGAGCCGGGGGGCACACACACAAATGGATTCGGCACGTACGTGAATGTCTCGAGCTGCAGCTGCTGGATCTCGGCGGGTAAGTATGTCAGAGCGTTGCCGCCGATATTCAGTTCACGCAGATGGCGCAGTTCGCCAATGGCCGCGGGCAGGCGGGTCAGTTGGTTCTTGCGGAGTGACAGCACGCCGAGATTCGTGAGCTGAAACAGGGCGCTCGGCAGTTTCGTGAGCAGATTGTCCCACAGGTACAGCTCGAGCCGACTGCGTGTGTGCTCGATCGTGACATAGTGCCGCAGATCACCAATGACGTTGCTGATGTGCGTAAGACCATGCCCACCAAACAAGAGCGTTGGGTGCTCACGCCCCTCATCAAATACACGCGTCACGACAGCATCCCATGGCACGTCACCGGGTCGGGAGGGCGGCGGATCGTCCGCCTGCTCCCACGGCGCCAGATGCGAGCCCTGGCGCGTGAGTTTTTTGGGGGACGTGCCTGTCAGACGCGTCCGCTGTGGCGCTCGCTGCATCGAGTCAACACGGCCCGCAGCGCTGAGCGGATCCGTGTTGGCGCTGTCCGTGCGCACAAAGGGACGCGAAAAGGTGCTCGGTGCGTCGTACGAGCTGCCCATCTCGACCATCGATGCATCTTCGTCCTCGGATGCCTCATCGAAGAACTGCTCAAGAAGCGCCTCGCGATCATGATGATCTACATTCGGTACGTCCAGGGAGTGGGCAGTGCGTGGCGCAGCAGGCGTGGTGGCCGATCGCGCCCAACGCCTCTGACGTGGCTGGCTGATCGACAGCGACTTGGCCGAGCCACTGAACGGATCCAACGAGTGGAAGGACGTCGTCGGCGTCGGACTCGATGGCGGCGACGACGGCTCAAGTCCCCATGGCGGCGACGACGATGACGATGCCGGCGCCTCGGGCAGGCGGAACGACATGGCCAGGACGCACGAAGATCGTGGCCCCTCCTTGTAGGTTATGTAAAAAAAAAGACCCTTTTTTCTACGATGGAGAATGATGATGATGATGACCCACCAACAATTGCAGCAACCGCGGCACAATCGACCCGACCACCACATAGGCCAGCGATCTCGTAGAACTATGCGCGACCGTGTCTTGCTCGCCAAGAAAGCGCGGGAGAAGCGGTGCGACCAGGCGCGTCTCGACCTGCGCGTGAATGGGATGGTCATCATCGTGCGGGTGGTGTGCCCCGGTGCGGGTATGTTGACTCACGGGATGGGAGGCCAGCTCCATCACAGCGTGTATCGCGACGAAGAGGAACGTACCGCCACTGAACGACAGGATCGCGCCGATTTCGCGAGACCCAATCACCGCACCTGTCGAGCCTGTAGCTGTCAGCAGACCCTGGAGAATGCCATAGGTCAGCAACGCAAAGGCCGGCGTCGTGACGGCAAACACGAGGACAGCGAAGCGGATCTGATTCCGGGACGAGTGCCGAGACATAAGGAGCGTGCATATCCCCACGGAAGCGGGTGCCTTGTGCACGAGGATCGCCAAGATGACCACGACACGCAACGACACATCCGAGCTCTCCACTGACGAGCCCATCGCTACGCCGTCCGCCGCCGCATGCACCAGGATTCCCAGCAGACCACTGAGGACGCCGTACCACGGCGCCGCATCATCCATGCCCGGTTGCCACTGCAACGTCGCTTCAGACGGCGCATCCGACCAGACGGAAGCTGACGGCGAGGCTCTCGGCTGCGCCGAACGCGCCGTCATGTGCTGCTCGACGACAAACATGAGCAAAAAGCCACCCAGAAGACAAAACGCCACGAGATCTTTCGGCGGCAGCGCGTATCGAGCACCATCTGCTCGTGAAGCATACACGTTCTGAATGCCCTCGGGAATCACCACGGTCAGCGCCGCACCCAGCAGCAGCCCTGCACCCCACAGCTCGAGCTTCCGCAGACTATGACGCGATAGTTGAAATGCAAGCGGTAGCGTGCCTACACCATAGGTACACACGCTCATAAACAAGCATGTTAGCACGAGCAATGCCCCACTCTGCATGGTGGCAAATCGCACAGATCAAGCTTCGATCGGCCGACGCCAGCGACGTGGGGAACATCGCCGGCGCCTCAACCCACTCCACTTGCTACGACTCTACAAACGGGGCGAAGGGGCAATGAGGGCGGCCGACTGTGTCATGACCTGCTCGGCATCGCGCTCAATGCGGGCCACGAGCTCTTTGCACGTGGGAATATCGTGAATGAGACCTGCCGTCTGGCCAGCCGTCCAGATACCTGCATCGACCTCGCCGTCTTCGTACACCTTCTTGCCGCGCTGACCCGACACGAGCGGGCGAATGTCAGCGAACTGCGCGCGCTGCTTCTCCTTCTCGATCACCTCCAGCGCGACCTTGTTCTTGTAGACACGCGCCGTGTTGCGCAGGCTGCGCATAATGTGTACCGTGTCGCGCTCCGACGACTGGACTAGGTGCGCCTTGATCTTGTCGTGGATATCGCTTTCCCGGGTCGCCATGAAACGCGTGCCCATGTTGGCACCGCAGGCTCCCAACGCAAGCGCAGCCGCCAGGCTGCGGCCGTTGGCCATGCCACCCGATGCGATGAACGGAATAGGCGACTTTTCGGCGGCGAGGGCCAAGAGCACCAAACCACCAATGTCGTCCTCACCCGGGTGTCCCGCACACTCGAGGCCATCAATACTCAGCATATCCGCACCGAGCTGCGCAGCCTTAAGTCCATGGCGGATCGCCGTGCACTTGTGTATCACGAAAGCGCCCGATTGCTTGAGCACCTTGATCACCGGCTCAGGGTTGCTGCCGGCTGTCTCAAAGATCCGGACACCGGCTTCCAGTGCCGCACGTGCATATCCCTCATAGTCCGGGGGCACAATGGCAGGAAGAAGTGTAATGTTCACACCAAAGGCGCCATACTGAGAGCGCTCCAGGGCGATCTGCGGGTCAATCAGCGAGCGAGTCTCTTCAATCGCCGCACGCAGCGCCTCCGGCGTCGGCTGCGTCAGAGCCGTCAGCATGCCCAGAGCCCCGGCATTCGAGACCGCAGCAGCCAGGGCCGGCTTGCCGACCCACTGCATACCACCCATCACAAGAGGCACACGCAACTTGAGCGTATTCGTTAGAACCGTGTGGATGGTCATGGCGTCTAGCCAAAACCCAACCCGCTTCCCCCCCATAGCCATCCAGCCGGTCGCGCACAGGTCGTCTTCCACGTGTGTTAAGATCACGTGATACAGAGCGAGGGCCTGGCCTGCCTGCCGCGCTGGAGGGCGACGCGGCGCGCAGGCAGTTTGGCGACGACGATGAACCTGTTCCGATTGCTGGGCGATCTGTCGCATCTTGCGTCCATTTTTATTCTCATTCATAAGATCCTCACGAGTCGGTCATGTCGAGGCATCTCGTTCAAGACGCAGCTTATGTACACGATCGTGTTCGTGACGCGGTATCTGGACTTGCTGCACCCACCTAGTGCCTATCTCATCTTGATGAAGCTCTTCTTCATCTCGAGCAGTGCCTACATCTTGTATCTCATGAAGGTCCAATTCAGATCGCGCTACGAAAGTGACATTGACTCGATTCGCCTCGAATACCTTCTTGGTGTGCCTGCGATCCTGGCACTCCTTTTCCATGTTCAATTCACCTTCTTAGAAGTCATGTGGTCGTACAGTATTTTTCTCGAAGCCGTCGCGATTCTGCCGCAAATGTTCCTTCTTCAGCGGTTGGGCGAGGCTGAGACGATCACCACACACTATATCTTCGCACTGGGTGCTTACCGCGCCCTGTATCTCCTCAACTGGATCTACCGGTACGTTGCTCTTTCTTACATGCCAGTTTCATCTTTGAGAGGCACCATCCATTCCTGCTCATACCATTCCTGGCGGGTCTTGTACAAACCGGTCTGTACGGTGACTTTTTCTACAGTACGTCGAATCCTCCCACTTACCACAGTCTACTTTACCAAGGTGATCCAGGGCAAAAAGTTTGAACTTCCTGCATAGCTTCCTATACAGACATATATCCCCGGTCAAGGAGCAGGTGACGGTGTCCACAGGCCTGTCAGGCGTCGCGTGGGTAAAAATAGGGCTTGCGTGAGCCATGAGAAAAAATGTTCCCAATCCGGGAGTCGAACCCGGGTCTTGTCGGCGCCACACAGTTTGCACTTATGAGAGCGACATATACTAACCGTTGTACTAACTAGGAGGAACGATACAGGTTTCTCTTGATTTACAGTAAAAGTACGTGCCAACCACGCGATAGTCATTTCCAGCGCCCTCCCTTGCGTTGCTTGCATCAAGGCATTGGCTGCACGACACTTTCCTTCTATGTGGAGACGAGGGGTTCAGGCGATGAGCTGGATCCATGTTGATCGTTAGGCGTGCTTGCATCAGGCGCCATGGGTTCCTCCGCATGTCCCACAGGGGAAGGGGTGGCGCGGGTCTGGGCCTGCCAATTCATGGCGAGCCTGCTTAGGTACTTGGGCGGGTTCCCGCACCGGTCCTTGCCAAACGACACTTTGACAGATTGATAGTCAGGATGGTATTTGAGTCCCTCGATACACTTGATGGCTGATTGGATGTTGGTAAAGTTGGCAAAAGCGCAATTGCGCTCTCGCAACGTGTTGACCATCTCGAGCTCGCCATACTGCGACAAATCTTGGCGAATCTTTTCTTCGTTCATCAGTGCATGATCGCTAATATTGCCAATATACACATTCCGCGATGCGCCCGACTGAACGGCGAGGGCGATGGCTGGGCTTAGTGGTCCTGTAGGCTTACCCCAACCTATCTTGAGGCGCCGGTTTAGCACATTGATACCCGACACAACAGCCATATGAAAGAACGTGAGAGCTGTATTATGATCCACAAACGTGACAAAAGCAATGTGCCGATCAGGCATGTATCGGATCGACTGCAAAATACCGCCTCGAACATGATTGCAAATATCTTCCACGGTCGTATCTGGATGCAAATTGCCCAGGTACACTGTGCGGTTGCCGAACTGGTACATCTGTGGCTCGACCTGTCCGAGCATCTGTCCCTGGAAACGGGCGCGTGCCTCTGGATCCGTCGATGCAGAGGATTCGGCGTCCATGTAGAACGGTGAGCCTGGAGGCACCTGGCCGTAGTTCAAATAGCCCGTTGGGTAGCCTAGCCACATGGCCGTGGCAAGACCCATGGCAGCAGCCTGGTGGTTGTGTGCTTGCGTCTGCTGCTGTCCCTTGGGCACGTAGGCGCATCGGTCCTTGCCATAGTTAATGCGGTACTTGGACCATTCGGTATCCATAGGTAGGCTTGAGACCACTTTCATGGCAGCCTGAATTGACAAGAAATGCACAAAGGCAATGCGCTGTTCACGGATCAACTTGATCTGGTCGATCGGTCCGTATTTGCTCAGCGTCGAGCGAAGTGTGTCTTCTGTGACAGAATCATCCAGCTGTCCGAAGTACACATTCCGAGATGCATTATGATGCTGTACCGCATACATGACGGCGGGGGGCGGCACACTCGGCTTGCCCCACCCAATCTTGAGCTCACGATTCCGAAGCGAGATACGACGCACAGATGAATCAGCATGGAAGGCTGCCGCCACTTGGCCACATAGAAATGATACAAAAGCACAGTTTTTTTCTGGCAGCAGACGCACACTCTCAATCGGACCAAAGTGCACGTTATCGAGCAATTCTTCCGCTGAGACATCCGGCGGCATATTACCGATGTAGACAGTTCTCCCGACAGGCACCATGCCTGTCGTTGCCATGGCGGCGGTCGGCATCGCGAAGTCATGAGAGGTTCCGGTGGCGGCATAATTTGGGTACGCCAAGGGTAGGGGGCTTTGGCCGCCCCCCGGTATAGCCATCATGTACGGCATCGACGCAGCCATGGGGGAGCTCCATCCCATCATGGGCATTGCCATGGATGATGGTGTTGCCGCCGCTGACGGCAAGGTAGAGGGCACCATCGGATAGGCGGCCTCAGGTGAATAGGGCGTGGCGGGAAGCAAGGACGTCGATTCGTCCGAGTCTGTCACACGCAGGGTATGCATGGCCGAGGAGGCTTGATCCAGCGCTGTCGATGAGGGTGAAGATGAGATGGAGGGTGTCGCATGCGGCGACGCTTGAGTAGAGCCTGCCTCCGGATGCAACTCGGCGTCGTGCATGATAAAGTGTGCTTACTGAGAGAGCGAGCTGCGGCGCCTAACGAGGTGACGCACAGACGTACAATGAGTCTATGCTTCTTTGGAATAGAGATGCGGTGCGTTTTTGCTCCGACGTGTGAGTGATTCGTGAGGCAGTGCGATGAAAGAGGAAGATTATGAATCGCCGCGGTCTTTTTTCCCCATCCCAATGGCGTTCGACATGGCGGGTGTGGATTTCATTTCGCTTACCGATCTTCCATCACGTGATGCTGAGTCATACGGGACGCAGGGATCCCAGGCGGTGAGCCATGGAGGGGGGCAGCGTTGTATACAGAGCTATGTAGGGGGCATGTCATCGAGTACTTTTGTTTACTGTTTCACGACGGCCTGGGCCTTCTTTTCATTTGAAGACTCGATCACGCCCTTCACCTTTTCGTAGATGGTAAATACAACGGCCTGGCCAGGAGCGACACGCGCGACACGCGGGGTGATGCCTTTCCAGAAGGCACTCACACCTTCTTGCTTGAACATATCCGAAGCGACCTTGACGATGCGGCCCATGGCTGTCTCGCCCTCGACCTTGGCGGCGCGCTGGATACGCGTTTTGATGGTGTCGATCGGGGCGTTCGAGAAAGGACCCAGCGCACCCGAGATCAGACCAATCGTGGCCGTCTCGTATGAGGGCAGATCCTGCGTCTGCTGCACGCGCTGAGCTAGCGACTTGAGCTCCTGGTATGCCGTGAAGTTGGCCGCCTGATTCGTTGCCTGACGCAACGCCGTGAGCGCCACACCGCGGTAAAGCGTGCCGAAGCCCTCCTCACGCACAATCGTGTACAGAGCGTGGGCGGCGTTTTGGTAGCGAGGCTTCTCCAGCGGATCGGCGAGCGAGTGCTGCTGGGCCTGCAGACGGATTTTGACCACTTCCATGGGGTTCACGACGGCCACGGCCTCCGTGGTACCAGCGAGCAGACCGGCGACGAACACGCCCTGCGGGCTCGTTACGCCGGTCTCACGGTTGGCCAGAGCGAGCTTGTACTGTTCAAAGCTCATGAAACGGATGGCCATCTTGGGCACGATGCCGGCCACGACGGCGCCGAGACCCTTGTACAGTCCCAGTGGCGATTCGCGGCGCACAATGTGCACACCCGTGGCAAAGAAGCCACGGGGCTTTTCGCCGATGCCGCGGCCCCTGCGGGACAGCTGCATCCGCACCTTGATCGTGTCAAGGGGGTGACAGGTGCATGCTTCAGCAAAACCGGCGATACCACCAGCAATGAGGTGTGTTGCGGGCGACACCCTGGGCTTGTTGGTTTTCTTTTCGGTGCTCATTTTGGTGAGGAGTAGTGAGAAAAAACCAATATGGGTAGGAAGAGAACCAAGGCGACCGTCGTCGTGCTGGCCTTCTTCTCGGCCCACCACACGGGTCCACGGAGCCGGTTGAATTTCATCAGGCCAGAACACGCGTGCATATGGGCCCCCGCTTATGCGGGGCCACTGCATATCTTCGTGCATACATGGCATCTCGGCGCATGTCACCGGCCCGGACCGGATATACTTATCTCAGCATGCGTTGATAGGACATTTTCATCTATGTCACGTGCTATAGTACGGGGGAAACGAGGCTGGCCCCGCCGCGCCCTCGCCTAGGCGGGTCTCGGCGCCGGAGGCGTGAAACCAGGGTCGCGTCGAGCGTGATGCCGTCACTCACGTGACGTGTCAGGCACCTCATCGGCGGCGTTGAGGAGCTCATTGAGCGCCTTGAGTCCCTTGGCCACGCCGTACGATGCACTGGCCATGATGCTTTTGGCCGTGCGATCGAATGTCGTGTTTGACTGCATATCGCTCAGGCGGTCACAGTTCTCTGTGAGCTCGGCAAAGATGCGCTCGGCCTCCGTCGAAATCGATTCCTGCTTGGGCGTGCCCGCGTTCGGCAGGTGGTCGCGCGAAATGGCGACGATCGACGACACAATCGTCGTGATCTGCGTCAGGTTCTCGTTCAGTTGTACGCCCTGTGCGCCCTCGCGCAGCGCCGACAACAACGACTGGATCGAGTGCACAATCGCCTCCGTCTGCACCTCGATGTAGTTGCGCAGCTCACCCCAGTTCTCCAGCTCGTCGTCATGGCTCGCGTCCACGTCCTGCTCGGCCGCTGCCTCCCGGGGCTCCTCCACATCCATGGTCCGTGCCAAGCTGCCGCCCGCGGCAGCCGGGGTCGTGGATGCTGGCTCGGCCCGCGGCGGCGGCGGCGAGCGCACGAGACCGGCCTTCATGTCCATCGAGCGCATGCGCGCCTCGAGATTCGAGTGCGAGTACGACAGCGAGCGCAGCGACACGGGGCTGGTGTGGGCCGTCGCACTGGGTCGGCGGCTCGACGGCGCAAGCGGCGGGGCCGAGTGGGCGGGGGGCGACAAGGCGCTGCGGGTATGCAGCGGCTTGAGACCGCTGGGCGGGCTGCTGAGCGCCGTGGCATCGTTCGTGCTTTCGAAGCTAAAGTCGTCCTCACTTGGGCGCGGCACACGGCGCAGCTTGAGCAACTTGACGACTTCGACCACGGCTATCGCCAAGTGCGTCGCGGCGGCATCAACCAGGCTCACGGGAGCGAGGCCCTGCGACGACGCGTGGTTCCGGCATGCGTTCATGAGGTTCGTAAGAGCATCCGAGATGGACGTCTTGAGCGCCTCGACGTCCTCGCGCTGCTGCGCGGAGAGAGCGCCGAGCTCATTCTCAGGCTGTGACTCGTACTTGGCAATGTCATCTGTCACGAGCGTCGTCGAGAGCACGACCGTCTTCATCGCAATCAGTACATTCGACGGTGCAGCTGAGCGTGCGGTGGTCAGCAGCTCATCGATCGATGTCTGGAACGACTTGAGGTTCGTGTCGGCCACAGCGCCCGTCGGCGACACATACTTCCATTCGTCGACGTGTGGCTGCGCCCAGACCTGAGACGCCGACTGCGCGATACGCAGCTCGGCCTTCGTCCCCTCGTATCGCCGCTTGTACGCCGACATCTGCATGTGCAAGTCGCGGATGATCGCCACATCCGACTCCTTGTCCGTCGTCATCGCATCGTTGCGCGCACTCAGTCGCCGCAGCTCCTCCAGCAGCGTGGCCACCTCGCTCCGCAGGCCCTGCACCATGTTCTGCTGCTCCAGCGTCTCGCGCTGCATGTCCTCTAGCTGCCGCTTCCACTGCGCCTCGGCCTCCCCGTCCTTGCTCCGCGCCGCATGCACGAGATTCAGGTCATTGTACTGCGCACGCAGCGCATCCAGATTCGCACGGTGCTGCAGCAGCTCGGCATCCTTGTCATCCATCACGGCACGGTGCCTGTCTCGCTCAGAACGCAGCTCCGCCTCCTTGTCACTCAGTACCAGGAGGTGCCTCTCGTGCTCGGACCGCAGCTCGGCCGCCGTCCGCTCGTGCTCTGACAGGTGCTGCTGCAGCGTCTCCAGACGCTCCTCCAGCTGCGCATTTTGCGAGCGTAGCTCTTCCAGCGCCCGGTCCCGCTCGGCACCCTGGACTCGCAGAGCACGTTCCTGCTCCTCCAGCAGCTGCACCTGCTTCTGCAGCAGATCAATCCGGTCGCGGCTCGCTTGCACCTCCGCAGGGTCCATAAGCGCGCCCCGCTGCGAAGCCGCCGCCGCCACACCACCCGTCGTGGCAAGCACGGCGCCAGCAGCGGCACCGCCGTCGACGCTGCGCGGCTCGGTCCCGGGCAGCGCTGGCTCCGCGGGCTCCTCCGCGACCGACACACGCGTCGGTGCAAACATTTGTGCACTGGACATTTGCTGAGCGTCCGCCATCAGATCAGCGAGCTGCTGCTGCGCCACCGCCGAGCTCATACGCGAGGCACGCGAGGCCGTAGGCTCCGTCGGCCGCGTTCTTGGCTCGACGGACACAGGCACGGGCACCGGCTGCGGGCCATAGGGGCCGGGCGACAAGGCTTGTCCCGTCGGCGATGTGCCTCCCGATGCCTCGCGCACGTCCGCGGCGGGAGCCACCACGTCCTGACCGCCCTGGACGACGCTCGGGCCAGGGACCTCCGGAGCTGGCGGCAGCCCTGAAGGCGCCTGGCCCTCGCGAGGTCCCATGAGCTCTTCGAGGGACTCGTGGCGCAAGTCCTGAGGCAGCTCCGGGTACCGCCGCTCCAGCTCAAAGAACACGTCCGACGCCAGGTCACGGAAGCGGTTCTTGGGCAGCGTCGCGAGCTTCTGACGCGCCTGGTTGCGCTTGGGATGGAAGTCATGGCGGCCCTGCAGGTACGGCTGGCTCTGACTCTCGTCCTGCCGTCGCTGCAGCTCATCGTGCACATCCGTGGACAGCTCCGCAAACTGCTGCTTGTTCAGGCGCGTCAGCTTCTCACGCGCATTCGTACGTGACGGCGTCAAGAGCGACGAGCGCACGGCCTGCGAGCGGAAGAAATGCAAGAGGCTCATATAGTAAATGCGCGATAGATGGTCAATCTCGGACGGGTCCATGCGCTTGGTCGGCGAGGTGTTCGTCCACGGCTGGCCCTGCCGAAGGGCCATGCCACTATCATCCAAACTGGTATCACGCGCTGCCGGCGGCACAGGTGCCGGCGGATGCGTTGCGAGCATTGTGGGTGGCGACGTGGCGGCCATCGACTGCTCGGGCATCGCATACACCATGTTGGCATTGGCATCAGGCATGCCGTAGCCGCGCATGTCCTGGTACGGGGCCGATGGAGGATGGTAGCCCTGGTACGTTGGCTGGTACATGGACTGTGCGTTCATAGACGGCATCGGATCGGTCGCGCCACCCGCCAGGGGCCGCTGCTGGTACGCAGCGTGGGGCGCCATGCCATCGCTGAATGCCTCACCAAATCGCATGGACGGGTCATCGCCCACACCATCATAAGTCGTGCCCGGTTTGCGTGCGGGTAGAGAAATGTCCGGCGACGGTACAGATGGGCCCTTTTGGAACAGCGAGGCAAGCTGGTTCTTGACAGGCGACGTGTTGCTCCCTGTCGAGTGCATGGATATGTCCTGCGACGTATTGCCGCTACCCCCGCCCAGATTCGTAAGCTGATGTAGGAACCGCGCGCCCATGCGCTGCGCTTGTTGGGCCATACTGATTCCACGTACGGCTGCTGGGGGGCTGCCCTACGTTGCTGTAGAGGAAGGGAAGCGTTCCAGGTGGCTCGTGGCGGCGTAGAACCAGACGCTCCGCGCCCGTCTCGGCACCTACATGCATGCATGAACCTGCATGCATCTACTACGTGCATATCTGAGACTATGTGCCACGTGATGAAAAAGGGGCGGCGGCGGCGGCGGTCCCCTCCTCCACTCGGCGGCGAGCACGCGCTACAGATGCAAGGACAGCGGCGTGTCAAACACGGCGCTAAGCTCCCGGCTCAGCAGCTCGTGGAAAAGGAACAGCTCGCCGTCGCGGTACGTAAACCACACTCCCTTATCCGTGTCATAGTCGAAGCGTTTCGGGCCACTTGTCGGACTCGAGAGCCACAGCTGCTGCGTAGGCGGCTGCTTGTTGATTACATACGTGCCGTACGAGCCCAGACGCACATTGATCACACCCGTAGCGTACTCCACGTCCCACTCGCCTTCCTCACTGCCCTGTGAAGCTTTCTCTTCCAAGGCATCAATATCCTGTGTCTCCATCAGCTCCTCTAGCTGACTTGTCAGTGCATCTAGCGAGTGGTCGATCATGCGGTGATAGTCGACCATGCTTAGCTCGCCAGCGCGGTACGCCGGTGTGGGGGAGGCGGCGCCCTTGGCCCACACCGGCGTGGTATGAACCGCCCTCGCTGGCACTATGTGCCTGCTTCGTGGCGCAACGCCCATGCGCGGGACGTACCTCACCATCTGCTGAGCAAGGCGGCGCGACCACATGTTGATACGAAGCGTCGTGTGGCGCCCAGCCACGCACGAAGGCTCCTTTTGCCAACGGTGGAGGTATCAAAGTGCTGACTCATCCAGCGACGTTAGGCCGACGGGCCAAGCTCCGCGCCTAATTTGGCCAGTTCGACAGCGACAACGACGACAACGACAGCAGCCGCTATCGCTTGTGGGTTACATGCCACACTTTTTTGGATTTCCTCCTTTTCGGAGGGACGCGTCGGAAAAGGCGAACTCTGAGCGCTCTGTTGCGTCGCAAAACACCCATGTCGCGAAACCCTCGACGAGCCACTCCACGGTCGATCTCGCAGGCGCTGGCGCTGGCGAGAGTGCGCCGAATGTTGATCCTTATACGGGCTTGACCGTCCGCAATCTCAAGGGGCGCTACAAGTTGCAGGACTTTTCTATTCTTCGCACACTCGGCACGGGCTCATTCGGACGTGTCCATCTCGTGCGATCTGTCCACAACCAGCGATTCTATGCCATCAAAGTGCTACGCAAGCAACACGTCGTCAAAATGAAGCAGGTGGAGCACGTTAACAACGAGCACCTCGTCTTGTCCATGGTTCGGCACCCGTTCTTGGTGAATCTGTGGGGCACGTTCCAGGACCCCACATTCTTGTACCTCGTCATGGACTTTGTGCCAGGCGGTGAGCTGTTTAGTCTGCTACGCCAGAGCCGGCGCTTTCCACCGAAAGTCGCCAAGTTTTACATCTCCGAAGTCGCCCTGGCGATCGACTTTTTGCACATGCACAATATTATTTACCGTGACCTTAAACCTGAGAATATTCTGATCGGCGCCGATGGCCACCTGAAACTCATCGACTTTGGCTTTGCCAAAGTCACGGCCCAGACCAACGGCATGTGCTGGACGCTGTGTGGCACGCCCGATTATCTCGCCCCGGAGGTGATCCGTGCCAAGGGCTACAATGCCAGTGTCGACTGGTGGTCCGTCGGCGTGCTCCTCTTTGAAATGCTCGCCGGCTACCCGCCATTTTATACCGAAGACGGCAATCCTATCAAACTATACGAAAAGATTATTGCAGGTCATGTCAACTATCCATCGTTTTTCGAGCCGGGAGCCAAGGATCTGCTCCAGTCGCTGCTCACCGCCGACCTGTCGAAGCGCTTTGGTAATTTGCATCGGGGCAGTCGCGACATCTTCGCCCATATGTGGTTTGCCGAGATCGACTGGGAATGCCTGTACCGGAAAGAAATTCCTGCACCCTACATCCCCAATATCAACATGGATGGCGACGCCAGTAAGTTTGAACGGTACCCTGAGAACGACTTGTCCGAGTACGAGCGCCCCAATGCGCCGGACGAGTACCCCCATCTGTTCCCCGATTTTTAGCTCGTAGTCGCATTGTTGTATGCCAGCTTGTTCACGGTGTCCACATCCAAGTTCGCCAGGGCATGAGATGTCGCCATGCGCCGCATGGCACGCTTCAGATCCGCAGGACGCAGTGTGCTTTCAATGGGTAGCGGCGTCGTTTCGTAGGCCAGCGGCAGGAAGCGCGCGACCCACGACGGCAGCAGCGCGTGCACTGCTGCTACAAGCGACCGTACCGGCTTGGCCTCTTCCATCACACGGAAATCGCTCGACCCGTAAATCGATAGCAGGTACGCCATGAGCCCGACCACATGCGGCGAGGCCATAGACGTGCCGGAGATCGTGTTGATACTCTGTGGCCCCGCATTCCACAGCGACAAGATGTTGAGGCCTGGCGCAAATATGTCGACACAGGGCCCCGTGTTGCTGAAAAAGGCACGCTCGTCGGCGATCGTCGATGCACCCACCGTCACAGCCGCCCGGACGTCAGCCGGCGACACATTGCATGCATCCTGGTCTTCATTGCCCGCAGCCACGCCAAAGTGCATGCCGGCAGCCACGGCGCCACCCACCGCACGATCGAGCGTGGGCGACTTGGTACCCCCCAGTGACATGTTCGACACAAAGCCTCGCAGCTTGCGTGAGCCTCGCATCATGCGCGTCTTGTTCTCGGCATCCTGCACCGCCCACAGCACACCGGCGGTCACATCCGACATGGAGCCTTGACCATGCGAGCCAAGCACCTTGACGGCAATAATTTCGGCCCTCTTTGCGACGCCAAATGTGTTCGACGCAATGGTGCCGGCCACATGCGTGCCGTGTCCATGTCCGTCCGTGTCCGTGTCGTTCGCGGGAATCGTCGTGCCCCACTTGGCTCGTCCGCCAAAGTCGCTGTGCTCGATATTCACGCCCGTATCGATCACATAGGCCGTGACACCTTCGCCACCGATCGACTCGTACACATACTTGTTGAATGTGCCGAGAGACAGCGAGCGTTGATGCGAAATACGAGCCAGACCCCAAGGCGCGCCCTGCTCCGTCAAGTGGCGATACGGATTGTCCCAGGGGAAAGTATACTGCACGGCGCTTTCGCTCATGTTGCGCACGTTACGGTCGTCCTGCGCCAGCATCGTCACATCCACAATCGAGTCGCGCTCGACAAACGCCACTTCCGGATGGATGCGGATAAGCTCGATCTCCTCTGGCGAAAAGTGGCCCGCGAACCCACGCATAGCATCACCCATATCATATACGTGCGAGATAGGGTCGGCGTCCCCGCTGGCACGGCGGAAAGTCGCTACGGAGGCGTAATGGGCCATCAACCGATCCGCCGATACACCCTCCTTGAGGACGACCATGTACTTGTCCGGCACCGCCTTGGTCCCAGGCGCCTGCACAAGCGGCGCCATCGCCCCCCAACTGGTCGGGAATGCCAGCGCAGCCGTGCAGGCCACCGCTATGCACAGCAGCACGACTCGTACCCACATCGCGAGAAGCACATCAGGGCCGCCACATCCACGCTCTCCACCTTTCGCTTATCTAATATCTTCTGCAGGGCACAGGCGGCGCCCTCGTGGTTCTTTTTCTGCCACGATGGAGTCTGTGGTGCAAGGCACAGCGGCCATGGACGTCAACGCTCCGCGTGTGTATGTGGACGAGGCCAAGGGTCATGATGAAACAGGCAAAGGCACCGAAGCTGCTCCGTACGCGACCGCGCTGGGTGCGATGCTCGCCCGCGGACCGGATGTGTCGATCCTGTCGCGCAAGGACGAGGGGTACGAGCCCCTGTCGGCCTCGGGCGTGAAAAAGGCGAAGAAGCTGTACGACATGGCGATCAAAAAGAAGCAAAAGGCCGCAGAACTTGCCTCGCAGGAAGCGGAGCGTGCCGAGCAGGACAAGAAGAAGCTCGAGGAGAGCAAAAAGGTGGTGCTGGACGTGCCCTCTGAGCCGGCCAAGCGCATCAAGATTTGTGCGGGTGTGCACAACCGCGACGTGCGTGTCAAGGTGTGCGGATGGGTGCACCGCCTGCGCTCGCAAAAAGACCGCATGTTCCTTGTCCTACGTGACGGCACAGGATACATGCAATGTGTGCTGCAGGACAAGCTCATTCAGACGTACGACGCCTTGACGCTGACGCTCGAGAGCTCGGTCGAGATGTACGGCACGATCAAGGCTCTGCCGGAGGGCAAGACGGCGCCGGACAACCACGAGCTCGTTGTCGACTACTGGGTATGTGTCGGCAAGGCGCCTGGCGGCGACGATGCCATTACGAACCGCATTTCGGAGAACACGGACCCGTCGATTCAGGCGGACAACCGCCATCTCATGCTGCGTGGCGAGACTGCCTCCGCTGTGATGCATGTTCGTGCTGCTGTGATGCAGGGTTTCCGCGACGAGTTTGCCTCGTCGGGCGTGATGGAAGTGACGCCGCCATGCATGGTGCAGACGCAGGTCGAGGGCGGTGCGACGCTGTTCCAGTTTGACTACTATGGCCAGCCAGCTTTCCTGACGCAGAGCTCGCAGCTGTACCTTGAGACCTGCCTGCCGGCGCTGGGCGACGTGTACTGTGTGCAGGAAAGTTTCCGTGCGGAAAAGAGCCACACGCGCCGCCATCTGAGCGAGTACACACATCTCGAAGCAGAGCTCGCCTTTGTGACGTTCGACGATCTGCTCTCGCACATCGAGCAGGACATCTGCGGCATGGTCGACCGTGTGCTGCAGAACGACAAGGTGCGCCAGCTGATCGAGCAGCTGAACCCAGGCTTCCAGCCGCCCAAGCGTCCATTTATGCGCCTCTCCTACAAGGATGCGATTGCCTACCTGAACGAGCACAACATTTTGAACGAGCACGGCGAGCCACACAAGATCGGTGACGACATTGCCGAGGCGGCCGAGCGCAAGATGACGGATCAGCTGGCCGTGCCGATCCTGCTTCATTCGTTCCCACGCGAGATCAAGGCATTCTACATGAAGCGTGTGCCCGGTGACGAGGCATTCACCGAGAGCGTCGACCTGCTCATGCCCGGTGTCGGCGAAATTGTCGGCGGTAGCATGAGGATGACAGGCAACGAGGAGCTCCTCGAGGCGTACAAACGCGAGGGCATTGATCCTCAGCCCTACTACTGGTACACTGACCAGCGCAAGTACGGCACATGTGAGCATGGTGGCTATGGCCTCGGTGTCGAGCGCCTGCTGGCATGGCTCACGAACCGCTGGACCGTGCGTGAGTGCTCGCTGTACCCACGCTGGACGGGCCGTTGCACGCCATAGGTATCTAGGCAAAGAAGTCGTCGTTGGCCACGCTAGAAGGCGGCGGGTCAGCCTTCTCGCCCATCTCCTCGGCTTCGTCGTTGTCCGTTTCGTTGTCGTCGTCAATCTCGCTATCGTCGTCCGACTCGCTGTCGTCATCGTCATCGTCGTCATCGTCGTCGTCCGCTTCGCTTCTCTTTTCATGCTGCACACGCGTTCGCCGGTGCTGCTCCTCTCGGTGATGCAGATCTCTGTCGGGCTCGGCAGCCATGGTACCTCGTTTCATAGACTTGCGCACATGCTTGAAAAACTCGGCAGCCTTCTGGTGCGCACGATCAGGCGCATCCGCACTGGGCGCGACAGGCTCCTTGTTCCCGGCAAACAGCGATACGTACCGCCGATCGGCTGGAAAGTGCAAGACATAGTTCAGAAACACGCGGTGCTCAAACAGCTGCGCACGCACCTGCCGACTCTCTGGCTCCCGCCGCAGCTGCCGGAGCCGCCGCATGAGTTTCTGCCGCTCAAAAAACTTGACTTTGTGGTATCGCGTCGCAAAGTGGCGCTCCTTGTTCGACTGCATACTCTCCTCGAGTTCCAGCTCCATCGCCCGCAAGCGTCGTTCCGCCTCAATACGCGTGCCTGGCTCAATCGACTCCTTTCCCAGAAGCCGCTTCGTCTGCCGAATCATGCTCTTCAGCTTATTCACACTCGTGGTCTCACCGCGCGCTGGCATCGGACGCCTGCGCCCATGACCCCTCGGGCCCTGAGGCTCCCTGGGCATGCTGAGGAAAAAAGCAAGCGGGGCTCGTCCACCCACGTGACGTTGGCTTCCCTCCCACCACGACGTGGCGTGGGGTATGAAGGTACGCGACGCCTGGGCTGACCGTGCAGTACCTCCTCCAGGCGATCGATGCGCACCGTGATCAAGTACCGGTGAAAGACGCCGAGCTGCTTCGGCTCCTAAGTGAGGCACAAAAAGGACGCGTACGTACACCGCCCTAACACGGCAGGATGAGCGCGAAGAGTACCAGGAGGCGATGGAGCGCATCCTCACTGAGCTGCGCAACTATACCGAGCACTCACAGGCGTTTCTCGTACGTGTCAGCAAGCGCGATGCGCCAGACTACTACGACGGTACGTGCGACCGACTGACGCCAGTCATCCAAAACCCCATGGATCTCGGCACGATGCAGAAAAAGCTCCGCGGCGGCTGCTACAAAACCAAGAGTCAGTTTGCGCATGACCTCAATCTCATCTGGGACAACTGCCTCGTCTACAACGCCTCGCCTACACATCCACTGCGGCGAAATGCCACCTTCATGCGGAAAAAGGCGAACCATCTGCTCGAGTTTCTCAGCGACAAGAACGACACACAGGACCTTTTATCGCAGTGGCAGTCTGCATCCCACGCGGAAAAGCCTATCGAAGAAATCCCACAGGCTGCCGACGCTCCTGCCACAGAGACGCCCACGACTCCGTCCACCTCCGCGCCCGCCCACGACGTGCCTTTCTCACAACGGCACGCGCTTCGTCGGAACCCCGAATCGTGCCTCGTCTTCCACGAGTTGGATGCCAAACTCTCTGATCTCGAAGACGGTGCAAACGCAGCAAATCCTGCGCCGACCCTCGATGTGCTGCACCAGGTGCCAGCATCCCATCTACATCCACTCGCTGCAGCTCTGCCACAGTCCACACCCACTGCACAGCAACGGTGGTGGGCCGCCTGTGCTTCAGATGCCATGCTATGCGCCGGTTTGCCTGTCGTACCACATGCCGGACATGTTTGGGACCACGAGCCTGACGCGGTTTATACCTCGCGGCTGCCGATTCAAAGAGCTGGCATCCCGCGCATGATGGCCCAAAATATCCAGACACTCCGGCGCCTGTACAGCACACACCAAAAAATTCACGAACTGGCCGAAGCGATCGAATCCGATGTACCTATCCCCCCCTCTATCGGCGTCCTGGACGACGAAGACGAACCTGAGCCGCCCAGCGTGCCGCCGCCTGTACCATACGTGACATCGACACCATACCCCCGCCTCTCCAGGTCGTATGCACAGGCACAGACTAGCTGGCAGGTCCAAGTACTTTTAGCGCATGCTGGCTTCGAGGGTGCCCACTCCTCGCCTGTGCAGGTCCTGGCTGATGTCGCCGCCAAATATCTCATGGGCCTGGGCCGCACCCTGCGTCTGTATGTCGATCGCTTCGCGCACCACATGTCACCCACTGATATGCTAGAGCACGTCATGTTGAGCCGCGGCACGAACCTCTCAGCCCTCGAGTCCTACGTTTCGCAGGACATTGGGCGCTACGGCCAACGACTCCAGGAATGGCTACGCAAACAAAAACATGTGCTTCATGAGCAGCTGCAAGGCGTCGACTCGGCTACAGTCGATGACGCAGACCTGCTCGCAAGCGACGGTGAGGCGCTCATGCTCGGTCACTTCGCCGCAGGTCTCGGTGATGACTTTTTTGGGTTCCGCGAGCTGGGCCTCGAGTCCGAGCTGGGCCTACCTCACCTTGCCGTGCCGAGTCGTCTGTTTTTCGGTACGAGTCACGCCCCCCACAAGGTCGCCTCAGACGGCAAGCCAGGCACGAGCAAGCCAGTGCTCGATGCGCCACCCCCGCCCGTCCCACTCGTGGCATGCTCCCTGCCAGCACAGATCGGCCTCTTGCGCACGTGGTACGCTCAACAACTGGGATCCATGCCATTTCTACCCGACCAGGTGCCCGAGAGACCGCGGTACAAGGTGCCTACGACCGGCAAACTCCCTGCCCGTCCCATGGTCAGCCGTGCACACCGACCCGCCTCGGTGCCCGCAGGCTCGGCTCCCCAGCCACAGCAGCAGGCCAAGCGCCAGCGCGTTTCATAGCCACGTGCCTGTCGTTGACTAAACGTTTTTTCTTGTGGCGGACGGCCGAAGGGTCGAAACGTTATCGACTACGCCGCTTTTTTTCGAACGCTGGTCTTACCTTTCGTGGGAAGGTGGACGGCAACATAGGTACACAGTCTACACCCGGTGTAGACAGTCGTGCAATTCGTTCTCCGTCGATGAGTGGCACTGAGAAGCGTGCCACGACGGCGCCCAAGCCGGGCAAGCCTGGCAGCCATACCAAGGCCCCGCGCGACGTCTCGGAAGGCGCAGCCGTCAGCATGCCCAAGACGGCCCCTCGTGCCGCACAGGGCATCAACTTCGGCACCGTCGATGACCAAAACGCTGTCATGTCATCGTCCCCTGCCGCCCAACCGACGACCGGCGAGCACCTCCGCGGCGGCAACCTTACCGTCTTTGGCAGCGTGTCCGCAGAAAGCGGCGCGGCCCACGAAAAGAAAATTGGTTTCGGCCCCAAGAAGCACATGGATTTCCAGAAACTGTTCCAAGGCTCTAAGAAGGTCCACCAGCAGGATCAGCAGAGCCAGCAGCAGCCTGCCGCTCCCGTCGCATCGGCCATGGGCGCCACACCGCCGCCGTTCGTGTCATCGTGGCAGCCACCCATGTACCCCCACGTTGGCTACCCTATGAGCCCTGGCGGCTACCCATACATGGCCCAGCCACAGCAGCCATGGAACCAGGCGGCTGCCCCAGCCTCGCCCTCGATCCTTTCAACCAACGCATCGCCACACACTGCGCCTCGTCCCGTGAACGGTGGCTTTTACCCACAGACGCCCGCAGCTGCGCCTCCTACGAGCAGCAACTTTACCATGAGTGCTGGTGCACGCATGTTCGAGCCACAAAAGAGCAAGGCGCTGCGGATTGTGAATCCCGAAACGCAAACAGAAATTGATCTTGGCCACCTGAAAAAGACGTCGCAATCGTCCGCCTCGCCGACGCAGCCAACCTCGGCCAAGGCTCCGGCAGATGCGTCGCATGCTCCGACGCCCAAGCAGAAGGAAGTGTCGAATGAGAGCCGCGTCAAAACACAAAACGATTTCCAGCAAAAGGTACTCCGTCTGAAGATGGAGAAGGAGGCCGAAGCGCGTCGCGCGGAAGAAGCCAAGCGAGAAGAGGAGCGCAAGGCCGAGGAGGCCAAGCGGGAACACGAGCGCCAGGCCGAAGAAGCCAAGCGAGAAGAAGAACGCCAGGCCGAAGAAGCCAAACGTGCCGAAGAGCGCAAGGCCGAGGAAGCCAAGCGCGATGAGGAGCGCAAGGCTGAAGAAGCCAAGCGGGAAGAAGAACGCAAGGCTGAAGAAGCCAAGCGGGAGGAAGAACGCCAGGCCGAGGCAGCCAAGCAGGAAGAAGAACGCAAGGCCGAGGAAGCTCAACGTGCGGAAGAGCACAAGAAGGAAGAGGCCCAGGAGGGCGAAACCAAGGATGGCGTGGAGAGCCAAGAGAACGCTGCGCAAGAAGGCCAGGCCCCTGAAGCATCGTCGTCCAAGACCGAAGTGACACAGCCACCAAGTCGTGCCATCGAGAGCGCGCGCCTTATTGACGATCTGTCGTCGATCACGTACCCACCTGACGTGCACCCGCCCAAGGCGGAGCTGAACAAGGATGCCGCGCCAGGGCGGTACCGCTACGATCGCGACTTTTTGCTCCAGTTCATGAGCGTATATACCGAAAAGCCGTTCGACCTGCCTGACCTCGCCTCGATCGGCATGGAAAGTGTCACTGTGCGTGGTGGTCGCCGCGGTGCTGGCCCATCACGAGGAGGCATGGACGGTGGCCGTGGTCAAGTCGGTCGCACCAGCGAAGAACGCTTTGCCTCGTCGATGCGCGCTGGCCCCGGTGGCTTCCCGTCTGGCTCGCGAGGCGGCTCGGCGTCGCGCACGGGCGGTGGTCCTGTGCCATCGCGCGAAACGATGGGTACTGGCATTCCGATGGGTGGTGGCCGCTCCAAGGGCCACCGTGGTCGCCAGCGTGATGGCCGGCCGCGTGAGAACCCGCCAGAGAAGGGTGGTCCGACGATCCCTCTCGATCAGGTGGCGCCGCTGGAGTTCTCCGAGCACCGCTGGAAGCCACAGAGTCATGACAAGACATCGACAGCTGACCACAGTCTGGTGGTGGAGCGCAAGGTCAAGTCTTTGCTGAACAAACTTACGCTCGAGAAGTTCGACTCGATTAGCGACAAGATTATCGAATTTGCGAACGAATCGAAGAACGAAACGGATGGCCGGACCTTGCGACAGGTCATTGCGCTCGTGTTCGAAAAGGCTATCGATGAGTCGGCGTGGAGTGAGATGTACGCGCAACTGTGTGCCAAGATCCAGATGAGTCTGAGCCCTGACATTCGTGACGAGGTACTGGACGAAAAGGAGCAGAAGGAATACCGCGGCGGTATGCTGTTCCGCAAGTACCTGCTGACGTGGTGCCAAGGTGACTTTGAAAAGGGATGGGCTGGTGCCAAGGAAGAGCGCTCTGAGAAAGAGTACGAGCTTATGTCGGACGAGTACTACGAGGCCCAGAAGGCCAAGCGTCGTGGCCTCGGTCTCATCCAGTTTGTTGGTGAACTGTTCAAGCTCCAGATGCTCCAGCCCCGCATTATGCACACTTGCATTGTGCGTCTCTTGCGCACAACAACTGAGCCTGAAGAGGACGAAATCGAAAGTGTGTGCCGTCTGCTCACCACGGTCGGCTACCTCCTCGACTCAGCATCAGGCAACCACAAGAGCCGCATGGACGTGTACTTTAAGCGAATCGACGATATCCTCAAGAGTCCAGCCCTTGCCTCGCGCATGCGATTCATGCTGATGGACGTGGTGGACCTGCGCAATAACAACTGGGTCCCACGGCACGACCAGTCGGCGCCCAAGACGATCGGAGAGATCCATGCGGAGGCCGCGCAGCAGCAACAACAAAAGGAGGCTGAAAAGTTCTCCCGTGGTGGCCCGCGACGCGGCCAGCCGCGTCATGCCCCGCCGCCCGAGCAGGCATCGCACGATGGCTGGAGCACTGTCGGCAATGCGCCGCCATCGCGATCGGGTCGTGCGACCGACTTTTCTGGCTTTGGCAAGGGTCTGGACCGGTCGTCGAATGGCAAACTGGGCGGCGGACCACAGAGCGTGTTCCATCGCCGCAACCAGCGCGACGACGAGCGCAGCATGTCGCCTACGCCTAACATGTTCAACTTGCTTACGGGTGAGGGCAATACGGAGGAGCCACATCGCAGGAAGCTGCAGCTGCAGCCACGGACCAAGCCGCTGGACGACGGCCACACTGCCGCGACGCCCAGCGAGCCGTCGGATGAGGACATTAAGCGTAAGGTCAGTAACGATGTCAAGGAGTACCTCGAGATCCGCGATCTCAACGAGGGGATTCAGTCGATCGAGGCCTTGGAGGCCAAGCACCGCCCATCGTTTGTGGACGCGCTCGTCACGAGTGTGCTCGACAAGAAACAGGATAGCGTCGATGCGGCCGGCCACCTGCTGCAGGCCTTGGCCGAGCGCTCGCTGCTGGATGAGTCGATGCTAATGGAGGGCTTCAAGCCGCAAGTCACGATCCTTGACGACACAAGTATGGATGCGCCGAGTGCCTATGGCTTTATGGCACAACTCCTTGTCCAATCGACGCTGGCGCAGGCCAAGATCGAGGAGCTCGCGGACGGTATGGAAGGCGAGGGCCTCAAGCCGCCAAAGGACCGCTTGCTGGCCAAGGTGCAAGATGTGCAGTCATAGACCATCTATGGGTATATAGTATACGACCGTTTATGTCGCGTGAGTAGACCGAGACGGCGAGAGGTACATCAGCGAGGCCATGGGAATAGCTGGCTGAGGCACAGGGAGCACTGGCGCCGCAGGCTCTGCCGGAGACGCTGGCAGCGCTGCGGCGGGCATGTCAAGACCAGGGGACATGGTGGCGGGGCGCTCTGAGCGCGGCATATCCTCATAGTCATCGTACGCCACCATCTCTTCGCCAAGATGTTCCTCCATGATTTCATCGTCCATCGCCACGGCCATGCCCCTAAGCTGCTCGTCGTCATGCGCATTGAGCGCGTCCACAAGACTAATCGCCGCAGGCGTCTTTCGCTCACGTTCTGCACTTGAAACCAAGCGCAGCTGGCGCGCCAAGTGTGCAGAAAAGCGCTCTTGTTCGCGCTGTTCCTCTGCCGGCATCGTCGTGCGTGTCTTTTGTTCAGGGTACGGCGGCAGCACTTCTGCATCGTCTTCCAGTCGCGATCCATCCTCGCGGAAGAGCTGGGCATATGCAGGTAAGTAGCCTGAGTACTGCCGCGGCTGAACTGATCCATTCGACGAGTACGCTGCGCGGACGTACGCGGCCGGAAGCGCAGCATTTGCTGCATCCTCTCCCGGTACGTAGGATTGCGCTGACTTCGGCAAAACGAGCGGCGGCGCCTGCGAAAGCGCTTCCATCGGCGGCGCCTCGCTAAAGCGCACGGGTACACTCATCACGACGCTCTGCATGCCGGCATGGGGTGGCAGATTCGCCCCTTCAAAGGCGAAGCGCACCTTGACTTTGAGTTTGTGTCGGATGCGCATGTGGGGGCTTTCATAGTCGGGAAGCAACTGCGGTGCGTTGTACTTGACGGCCATGGAGCCGCAGCTCGGCACAAGCGGCAGGCTGAAAGACAAACGCACACGCTTTTGGTTCAGTGCCAGTCCAGCACCATCCTCGCCCTCCAGGACGTAGGACGCTTTGGTATTTTCGACCGAGCCTGCATTCGGGCCCGCATCATATGCCGTCGACATAGGCTCTGGCTCCGTCACGTGGTCCGCGGAGGATGCTGCCTCGCGGTGCGGCGAAAAAATCGATAAGCGCGACAAAGCATTCGATACGGTGCGCCGATTTTTCGGTGTAGTAAACGTGGCTGACTTGCCATGGGCATGCGGCTCACGCTCTTTTTCACTCTGCTTCTCACGAGAGGGGAGGGGGCCCACCGTGTACGCCCTGAAGCGCTCAATTGTGTTGAGACGCTCATTCGGCTGCGTCCGGGTGAGTTCCAAGTGCTTGCGGTTCTCCACCAGTTGGACCGAGTACGGCTGCGAGGGAGCGTGACCGGCAGCCAGGGCGCTTTGCGGCGTATATACACCGGTGTCTGGTGGGAGCTGGTCAAAGAACGGCAGCTCTTCGGGCGCCACAAACGAGTTGTCATCGTTCCCAAGCGCAAAGGCCGTGCAGTAGCTGCGCGAGAGAGTCGTGCTGTACTTTTCCATCTGTACACACACCGCCTCCATTTCACGCACACGGACATCGCTCCAGACCTTGGCACCCTGCCAGACTGGGTCCAACTCCACCTGCAGCCAAAAGATCAGGGGCGGCTGATCCTCATGGGAAATGGCATGCGTGCTCGAGTACGACGGGACGGACAGGCACAGTTTGACGGGCAGAGTCGCGTGTGTTTTACCATTCATCATGACAGGCGCAGGCAGATGCAGATGCGCCAAGTGTGTGTAGTGACGAAGCGGGGCACGCGAAGTGCGTGAGCGTTTGGGTGGCGGCGTGGGCCGCGGCATAGGCCGCGGCATCCAGGGCGTCGGTGCCTCGGGTTCAGCAGCTCGGAACGGATTTGTTTCGCGGCGAAATGGGTTTCGGGTGAGCGGCACGTCAGGCCCCAAAAAGGCAGCTGTTTGTGCCACAGGAATGGGCACAATTTCACGGCTGCGCTGGATCACCACAAGGCCTGGCGAGCTGCGGACGCACACCGGATGACCATATCGTGTCAGCGAGGAACTCGTGCACACGTCACACAATTCAGCTACTGCCTCCAGCTTGTAGAATGTGCTTACTGTGCGGGTGCTGATCGAAGCCGGCAGCCAGCCAGGCACAAACATGTCATATTCCGTCTCGTACATCGAGGCGCCATGTGGCGGAAGGGCTAGCTGTGTCGTCGCTTCCAGCACATCTTGCTTGATATCACACAGCCGCATACATGAGTATCGCCCCACTTGGTCGATGTAGAGCGAATAACCGCACAGGCGCATTTGCAATGAGCGCACTTGGATATCTCGACACTCATCCATAGCATGCGGCAGACTCACTCTCAATGTTCCAGAGAGCGAGTAGCTGCCCGTGATCTGCAATGCCCCAAACATGTGCAGAACCTGGTGCCTCGGCTCGACAGCCAACACCACATTATTCGACAACTGGTGGACAAGTTTTCTGGAGGATGCTGGCATGGGACTCGTGGAGCGCATGGGAGGTGTATCGATACTCAAGGGAATGATGGGTGATGAATTGTTGGCATCGCGCCAGAGTGTCGAATGCGGCAAACTCAGCGTCGTGGACGGCCGCACATAGGGTGACGAGGTTGCCGCGCGAGGCATGTCATCATTGATAGCATCATGAAACACATCGTCTGGCTGGTCATCGGGAATTCGAGGCCGGCTGAAGGGCCACAAACGACCCGATGATGTGGACCGCTGCGAAGCATCGCGCGGGGAGTCTGTGGCCCCAATACTCACCCCACGGAAAGACATGCGATGCTTGTTTCGCTGCGACGAATGCGTCATAAGAGACGGACCACTCTGATCTGAATTCAGCGAATTGTAGCTTACACGACGCTGGATCGTTCGATACAAGGTGGAACGGCGGCGTTGCGTAGGGGACGCGGAGCATGTGGATCGAAGTGCATCTTCACTCACCACCGGTGGCTGTGCGCCCGGATCCGGCACAGAGGGGGATCGCTGCATAGTAAGTCTCCGACCTAATGAATTGTAGTCAGTAAGGGGAGACGAAGGCGCTGGCATAATGACCATGGGCAACATGGCGTGCCGGCGCTCAAGGAACGGTAGCAACTAGTCAGACACTTGGGCGTGTGTGGCCCTCCTTGGTGAGGGGAAATTAGCCAATCAGATTGGTAGTTAGTGACATCAAAACCTATTCTCAGCCCTGTGCCCCTCGCCAACCTCCATGGATGATATGCATATACACGACACTATGTATCTACGGCAAAAATTGTAGGCATGGTTATCTGCTAATTCTTCACAGCGCGCGATTCGTCGAAGGGCGACGCGTCTGGCTGCTCTCGATATAGCTCGCGCGTCACAGGCGCGTCATAAGGTAATTGGATGGCCTCTTCAGGATACGTCTGTCCCACGACAAAGTGCTGGAACTCGGCGCCATTGCCCCTGTGTAGCACATTAGGTGGTGAGTGAGCGGAAGAAAGAGGCACAGATACAGGCGCATTGGATGTAGTCGACTGACTTGGAACAAGTGCCTTCGGGTAAGTTGTGGCAAGGGCTGTCGACTCGGCCACGGGCTGCGACGGAGCCTCCGAAGCGTAGCCAAATGTTGCCGGAGGTACATCCACGTAAGATTCAGGAAGAGCGTTGCTCTGTGCCGACATAGGTGCGGCAGCGCTGTCGACATGGTTATCAAAGGGGTTGTCTTCATAGCCACTCATGTCCACACTCGTATCACCAGGCGCATCGTGCTGAGCGGCCGCCAGGCCCATCGGCGTGGCTGGTCCTGCATCGTAGGTCACATCAGGCCACTGTATAGCCTGCTCTGGCTTGTCTGCGCTGCCGGCACGCTTGTTTAGGAACTTGTACAACACAAAGCCCAGGATGGCCAAAATGACCACACCGCCAGCGGTGCATACGCCAGCAATCACACCTGTGTGATCCGTCCCATCGTCATCGTCAGGCTTTCGAGCATTCGAAGCATTGTTCATGGATGGTGACGAGCTCTTAGATCCCTCATCCGACTTGTTATCCGAGTCGTCAGCATCGCTCGAGTCACTGGGTGCATCGGAAGCCGAGCTAGGCGCGCTCGTCGCGCTTGAAGGCGATGGGTCTTCTGAAGCGGGACTTTCTGTGGATGTAGGCAATGAAGAGCTGCTCTTATCAACGTCCGACAAACTCTTGCTAGACGTCTCGAGACTCGTGCTCGAGGATGTGCGACTTGAGCGCCGCATTGTAGTGGGTGTAGACGATGCGCCGCCGCCTGCGCCGGCTCCCACCATGCTGCTATCACTTTCGCTCGTGAATGTAGAGGGCGAGCTTGATGTACGACTGGATGTAGGAGTGGGGGAAGATGTACTGGTAGAGGGGGACGATGCACTGGTGTTGGGGGACGAGGTGCGGGAGGTGCTGCTTGGAGACGGAGCACGCGAATTGTTGTCGAGGGTCGTGAACTCGTGCGAAAAAGACAAAGCGCCTCCGCCTCCCCTCTCCTGCGTAGAGCGAGTGGCATGAGTTGAAGAGGTCGGCGATGCACGAGAGTTTTTGTTGATGGTCGTAAATTCACCGCCGACGAGGGATGAAAGCAGGTCGTTTCCCTGCTGTAAGACGTTATTATCGCCAGCGATAATCCCGCGGCGTATGTGATGAGCATATGGTTGGTACGCTCTGAGATGATGCATGCGTCGGGAGCTCAGGGCCGACTTGAGAGATTCAGGTTCCTGGTCATGCTGCAAAGCAGGGCTGAGCCCCACACTCGTGCCGAACACGACGAGCAGACCAAACGCAATTCGCATAAGGTTGAAGCGAGTGCTAGTACAAGGTGTCTTTTCAACTTGGGACGCTGCTGGCCAATGTGTGAGGGAAAAAATGCCTGATCTTGTCTCAGCGAAATTGGCCTGAACTCCTGGCAGGGCCTGGTGGCCCCCCTAAGAAGTTGGGGTATATTCTATGATATCTACGAAGACGAATGAATGACGCAATTTGATTGCACGGATTTTTTACCCCAGCCTGCAGCTTTCATGGGATTCGCTCCATGGCTTGACGCAAGCGTCGAGCCACATGGGCTTTCAGGTCGCTGGACAGCGCCACATCGTGAGGGCCTTCTGCCAAGCCCAAATCCAATTCGCGGCTGCCCAGCATACCACGCTGAAACTGCGTAATGACATGATCGGCCGCGACCGTCAGATTCAAGTGGCCGCCACGTTGACGAGCCCCCGGTGCTTTTTCCGCCACGCTGGTTAGAAACGCTTGGCTGTCATCTGTCAGCGTCGGTGTGCGCATCAGCCCCGTGTAGGCGGGCCAGGGCACGTCTTGTCCATTTGCATGCGCGCACGCATACAAGTAGCGCTGGTTCATACGAAATAGCAAATAGTCAGCCAGCTCCTCAGGATCAAAAAGCGTCTGCTTCATGCATCCGATCAGTGCCAGCTTGAGCGCTGCCTCGGCACCGCCCTCTTCCGGCGCGCCGAGAAATGGTACCATAATACCGGGCGTGTCGTAGACGTATACGGCTGGGCCCCTCTTGGCTTCGTCGGCCACGAGACGCTTCATATCGATTCCGCCCGACCTGTCCAGACGCGCTAGGGACGGCGAACTGGGTGTTATGCGCACGGTGCCGGTGACTTTACGCGTATGTCCGGGGTGAGGATGTGTGCTTGCGGCGCCGGGCTTGCCCGTTCCGACGAAGCGCAGTGCGTTGAGAAGCGAGCTCTTGCCGACATTCGGCATGCCTACCACGAGTAGGCGCACGCCCGTTTCGGGTGTCGAGGTGTGCTTGGCCGCGCCTGATAGATGAGAGTGGCGCATGGCACTCGCTGGGCGTCGGGTGGCCGCCTGTGCCGCAGACTTGCTAAGGAGCTTGGCACGCGCACATACCCAATCGTAGACACGTTGGACGTCGCTTTTTTTCCGTGTATCGACAAACATGACATTCTTGTCTAGGGTATATTGTGACAGCGCCTGAAGAATGGGCGATTCCCATGCAGGCTCAATTTGATCACATTTCGTGTACACGACCAGCCGCCGAGCTGCCCATCCTGGCATGTACGTTTGTGGGGCTATGCGGACGCGCTCATTCGCAGATGGCGCATTTTGGAGCGCCTTTTCAAACGCTGGATTAATGCTTGTGAAAGGCACACGCGCGTCACGCACCTCGATCACCAAAGGCGGAGGCGTTCGCGCCAGCATAGACGGGATCGAGCGCATGGCCCGATGCATATGGCCGATGTACCATGACGGTGTCTTGATGGGAAACTCAAACTTGGTCCGAGGCGTAAACGATCCTGCCTCGGAGGCCGCGAGCCGCACGCCACTTGGCAGCATAAGAGAAACAAACCACTCCACTTCTCTTTCCTGGGTACGGCGTCCAGCCGTCATGCAGGCGGATGTCCACCTACGTGTGCTATGGAAAGGCATGGTGGTGTTGCATGATGGCATGCAGCTACCAGGCGTAACGATTGTGACGTCTATGCAGCCATGGGCGCATTTGCGAGGAACATCACACCATGATGATGGGTCGAACCTTCCGGCGCTCGAAGCTGAGGCAGAGCTGTGCTTTGCTCTGGAAATGGTGCGCCACCATCCGCTGCGTGCGAGAAAAGCCGAAAGAACAGAAGATGCGGAGCTTGTAGCGTCCGGCTCGATACGACTGGATTTGAATGCGGCAGAGGACGTCACGATGGCGTACTTGCAACAGCTCTTTTGTCTACCGGGCGACTCGATTCTCTTCCTGACGTTTGCCCCGTCAACAGCAAGCTCATCTAGCATCGAGCTAGTTGTATTTGGACGTGCGCGTTCCGATGGATCTCTCGATCTCGTGGTAGGGCGTGAAGTACGCCAGCCACCGCGGCATACTCGCCCTGACGACCCACTCCCACGCATTCCTACCAGAGAGCGCGCGCTGGACGCACGCATCCGAAGGCGCGGACAGCTGAGCTTATCTGAGCACACAAATACTCCCGTCACACCTGGCCGACGCGGTGAAAAACGCGCACACAAAGTGCACGTCGACCGCGTTCCCATCAAATGGGAACACAACAGCCCCAGTCCCACCCCGCCGCGCTCGGCCTCGCCGTTGTGGCATCCTGTGCTGCCCATAATGCAAAATCATGCACGAGGCACTGTGCCTGACGCTTCTATCGAACAGGCGAATCGCCTCCTTATCAAAAAACTCATCAAGCACCAGCTCGCCGGTCGAGGTGTGGAGCGCTACCATCAAGACCATGCAGCCTGCTTCCAAACGGCATACGCCGGCACATGTCTTGTATTCCGTGATGCACTCGATACGTGTGCGCTCGATCAAGTGCGCGTCGCACACATCGTGCAAGCTCACCTCGACATGTATGTGCACCCCCACCACCTCGCTCTGTGCACACGACGTGCCTAGGCCGTAGGATACCCCTTGTATGACTAAGCGTTTCGAAGCACCTAAAAAAAAGGCGGCGCCGCGGTGGCTGGGGCTTCTTCATGACGGAGCGCGTAGCAGCCCCAGGTCTGCGGCGGCTCCCACCGTACTGGCACGAGTACAAAACCCGTGCCAAGACGCGGTGGTACGGGCGCCAAATTCTCGAGGTGTTTACGACTGAATTCCGTGATCGCACGCGCGAGTACTACATTTGGGCGATCCACCAAGGCCTGTGTACTGTCAATGGCCACACGGTGCAGCCCACTTATATTCTGCAAAACAACGACTTTTTGGTCAACCGAGTACACAAGCACGAGCCGGCGGTGACGAATGCGCCAGTGCGCATTTTATTCCGCGACGATGCCATGGGCCGCATCGTCGTAGTCAAGCCAGGCAGTATTCCTGTGCACGCCACAGGACGATACCATCATCACACGCTGGTGGAAATGGTGAAGCAGCAGGCCCAACTATCGAATTTGTACACGAGCAACCGCCTCGACCGCCTCACCTCGGGTATTATGGTCTGCTCTACGACCAAGGAGGCTGCCTGTGAGCTCGGCAACGACTTTAACGCAGGTCTCGTGAACAAGGCGTATGTGTGCCGAGTCGCAGGCCGCTTTCCGGACGGTATCGTCGACTGCACAGAGCCGATCCTGAGTGTGGACCGCCAAAGTGGTCTTAACATCGTGCATCCTAAGGGCAAGGAGTGCCGCACGCTCTTTCAGCGCCTGTCGTACGACCCCACAGCCGACTCGAGTGTGCTTGTCTGCCGCCCCATCACGGGACGTACACACCAAATCCGCGTGCATGCGCAGTGGCTCGGGCACCCCATTAGCAATGACCCACTGTACCACCACCCTGTGTGGTCAACGGTCGATCGCGACATTCTCGCGACTGCCCAGCCCCGGCACTACGAACGTGTCGGTGGCGGATCTGGCAATGTCGAAGTCGAGCGCGTGCTCACTGCTCTCAAAGGTACGCGCGACGACGCAGAAGGATGGTCGCGCTGGCGTGACCAAGAGTTCTTCGGGGCCCTCAACCGACAGCTGAGCTACGAGGACGTACCGGTGCCCGGTCCCAATGGCCAACGGACACCGCCCCCGCCGCCCGGCGAGGACATGCCACCTGGTACTGCTACGTGTGATACGTGCTTCATACCCCTGCTGCCTGATCCTGCGCCTCAGGACATGTACATCTACCTGCATGCCATCAAATACTGGACAGACACGTGGGTCTTTGAGGACGAGCTGCCTTGGTGGGCTCGTTCGTCTGCCAAGGCCAGTGCCTGTCTCCCGCCATTAGCACTCATCGCGCACCATACCGGCGATGATGCCCTCGGTCTTGGTAAAGGCGGTGCGCAGCGACGCCTGGATACCCAGCTCCAACCTGCCATGCAGCTTGCGAGCCTGCCACTGGCACCACGGCCAGACGCATGTACGCATGACGACTCTCTTCGAGTCTTTGTCGAAGTCACTCGTGGACTTGAAGATGCCGCGCAGCGAGAAATGCTCCAACACTTGGGCGCAGATCCATCGGCGTCCAGCTGCCTCACGTCTGCTCTGCACTCAGGCATAATCCAGGTCGATGCGCCTCTGCACGCTCAGGTCGTCGCTCGCTACGAGGCCTCTCAGCTTCCCATCGCCACAGGTGTCTATTATGCCATGGGGCACATGAGCCTACCCAGCGACATGCTCGATGCGCTCTTTGATCAGCGCGTCGAAGTGCTCGGAAAAAAAGGCTCGCAAAAGCCCCAGCCGACGTTGGCTGAGCAGGCACTTATACAGTGGCTTACACAACAATGGCATGCGCACCAAGCACAACGAGACAAGGCGCTTGACCTGTGGATGAGTCGCACTTCACGGCGCACACGCACATGGTGCGTTGTCGTGGACCGGAGCAGTTATGTGCTCCCATCACTCAGCACGCAGGCTCTCGAGACACATCTGGCTTCCCTCGTTACCGGTTGGCTCGACTCACATACATGGACACCGGCTTCGACTCGTGCCGAAGCTGATATGGTGATCAAATGCACGATGGCACCGCGCTTTGGAGCGCTATCTCCGTTGCAATTAGGGCCACGTGCACACCATGGCAATCCGCCCGGCACCTGCTTCTTCCAACTGCATGTGCCTGGTGGCCCATGCAACGTGGCGGCAGATGCTCTGCGCACGTCGCTGGCCCGCTCTCGAGCTCATGCGGTATGTGCGCTCCTGCCTCTAGGAGACGGCACATGCGTTGGCACATTGCACAGCCAAGATAGCCATCTGGCTGATGCATTGCTGGCTATGCTCCATGCACGTGGCCGGATGACCGCCCAGGTACTATATGGCTCTACAAGTGCGCATGCACTGCACGGCGCCGTGGTCGAGTTGCCCGAGCGCGCGCGTGACGAGCCGCACGCGCTCCTGTTTGATCACTTTGTGACGGAGCTCGAGTGCCTGTCCCATGCTCTCGCGCCTGGCAAGTTTGCATTGGTGCTGACAAGTGAGACCAAAACGTGTATGCGTGCTCTACGTGAGCTAGAAAACCGTGCGCGTCGCGAACATAGTCCGTACGTCCTGCGTATGGACACGGGCGTCACGTTGGGAGACGCATGGCCCGCCGAGCATGCTGCTACGTTCAAAGATGCGCAGCAGGAAGCATCGTTGCGCAGTGGGGGAACATGGCGGGCCTTGGCGCACCACCGGAGTTTCCTGGCATGTGTTGCCCAGGCCCCTCTGTATAAGACATAGGCCCGCCACGGACAAATTTTTTGCCACGTGGCTTGTGGGTTTAAAACGGCGCCTCATTTTGGCGTACTTGGCTGCTTGTCAGAACGACACTGGTAGTCTCAGCGCGAGCGTCTTTCGTAGCGTTGTCGCACGTTTTTGTACACGCTCTACCAAAGGACAAAAGCGTGCGTATCGCACATGCGCTATGCAAATGTTGAGGCGGATTTCTCCGACGTATCGGAGATGGGCACAGTGGCTCTGGGTAGCGGCCTGCTGCTGCATTGTGGGCGCACAGGAGCCGCACACGCATCCAGATAAAAGTGTGGAAGACCCGACAACGAATCGACATATTACAGAGGACCAGTTAAAGCGACAGACCGAGGTGGTTGAGTATGTGTGTGTAGCAGGCCTCACACTGTACTGCTGGGAGTATCTCGTGACACTAGATCGCGAAATATCTATGTGGTTTCATCCTCGCCATTTGCTTCATCCTCAAGTCATCCTGTTCCTGCTTATTCGGTACGCCACGGTTCCGGCCCTGGTGGTTACATCATACAGCACGTGGGGCCATTTTGAGAGGGAAGAAGAATGTATCAGCCGCGAGCAACTCACGGTGGCCGTTGTGCAGTTCGTGGTCGCCTGTGTCTTTTCATGGCGCACCATCGCCATCTGGCGTCGCGAACGATGGGTCGTCGCTTTCATGGTCACCTTCACTTTGCTGCTGTTTGGAGCAAGTATCGGTCTCCTCTACTTCTCTCACGAATCACTTCTTGCTTCGGGTGCTTGTCGGCCCTCCTATGACCAAAACAGCGATCCTGATTCGGTCAATGATGTCAATACGGTCATGTGGTTCTACTTGATAGGGATGATTTTCGACACGTTGGCGGTGGTTTTGTCCACCTACAAACTCGTCGTTTATGCTAACATGGGCCGCCAAATCCAGAGAATCACGTTCCGCGACCCATTCGAAATGCATCGGCAGCAGCTTGAAAAAGGCGAATCTGTGTCGAATGCAGGCTTGAATGACATCGACCCGTTCGAATCTCAAGCCCACTCGCCACCGACCGCGTATCGTCGCCTTAGCAATGCATTCACGGTCGTCTTCTTCTTACCCGTGCGGGCCACTAACAACGTCTTTACCTGGTGGTACTCGCTCACACCACTTGTGGCTCGCCTCCTGCGAAACGGTATTTTCTACTTTGTGGTAGCCACAGCCTACAACCTCAACAACTTTATCCACGAAGCGAAAAAATCGCTCCACTCCAAGAGCTTTCTGGCTCTCTATGCACCTCTTATGTGTGTCATGTGCCAACGACTGCTCCTTGTAGAGTTCGATGAGGTGTGGGCCCCTTATGATCCCGACGTGGAATATCCAGGTCGTCAGCTGGTTGACCGCATCATGCGGCCCACGCAGTCCGTGTCGCGGGGCAGTCGCGCAGACTTGGCGCGCTTCGATCGATTCGCCTCGGCACTTGAAGAGCACCATGCCTCCATTATATCCTCGTCCCCCCCTCGCGGGCCTCCGCGAGGCACGGTATCACCACCGCCCCTTGCACGTGAGAAACAGTGCGACGAGAACATACTATCGTTGCCGCGCTTCATCTCCCCGACTTCGTCTCCTTTCAGCTCGCATACCTTCTCCGTGAATCAGCCACTACCACCACGATCAGCGATGGTAGCTGCCGCAACCTCTACGCCCCCACCAAAACTCACCCTAGCTCAAGAGCAGCAGGCCTTGCACATGGCAGGCATGCTGTAATATTGTATATGGTATCTATATAACGTGTGTATATGTAATATTATGTTGATACACCCGCGGCCGCTTGCTCCTCTGGCACAATGCGCTCGCAATCCGGGTCCTCGGTCGCAAACGCCTTGAGTCGATCCGATGTGGGCCGCAATGGCGCATCTTGCGGATGTGTGTAGAAGCAGCCTGGCCGCGTACACCCACTGCCGTAACGGCAAGGCACCTGGCTCTTTGGTGGATGAGAATAAGCGCAGTCAGGTCGCGTGCATGCTGCCCCGAAGCGACATGGAATCGCAGTGCGTTGGCCTGGCGGCGGCACTATCCGGCCCGTCGCGTCGTAGTGAAGATAGGTACACGCCGGATTGAGGCACTGCTGCTGAAACTTGCACGGCACACCAGCCAAAGTCGGCATCGAGGGAGGTGGCACAGAGCCACGTGCTTTGATAAAGCCCACGGCAGGACTAACATGACTCAAAACACACTCCTTGTCTGTACACTCGGCGCCATGTTCACACGCATCGGTGCGGAGTACAAGCGCGCTCGGATCACCACCACGACCTGCATTAGCAGGTGATGGATGGCTGTATTCACACATCGGGTTTGTGCATTGCAGAGACCAACGACACAGTGCACTTTGGGCAGGCGCATGAGGAAAGGCTGCCATGTCGCGAGGCACAGACGAAGGCATGGTCGACAAACCTGCCCCCGGCATGGGTGGTGGATTGTTAGGCATCATAGGGTCCAGACGCGAAAAAAGCGACGGTCCACCCGACATGGCGGCCATGGCGGCCATGGCTGCGAGCGGCGGTGGCATGGGCATGAACGGCTCGGCGCGAGGATCAGGCACGCCGGCCCGGCCCAGTATGCTCACAGATGCTGGTTTTTCGTCAGAGTTTTCGCGTCGATCGTTGCGCTCATTGCGCTTCTTTTTCGCGCGAGCAGACTTTTGGTCGTTCCACCGATCCTTGGTGCGCTGCTCGGTAGACTCTGGCTGAGGTGGTGGCGGCGGAGACGCTGAACGTGCGCGCTCTTGTGCATGATTCTTGGGGGGAGAAAGCACATCGCATGCGCACTTCCATATGCTCTGCGTGATGGAGGCATCCAGCTCACCGCCAATGAGCTCGCGCAACTCCTCGGCAATCATGTCTGGTCCTTTGCGGTTCGCCATCATCACCGTGACGTATTCTGCCATGACCGTATCATCTTTCATTGCAAGATCATGCTCTACGAGCACATTCTGCACGCCTTCTTGGATCCGCGACGCCTGTGGCGTTCCCAGCTCCAGCTCCAGCGATTCGGACATCGATGCAGCCGTCGTGTGAGGACAAGAAAACCACCGCACGATGGCCACCAGTCCTTTCACGTCACGTGATGCAACGTTGGGAGGCTGACAGACGGCGTCGCGGCTTGGATCTCACCTCGACAATGGTACGTTCTCAGTTTGTACTGACATGTAGTTGCCGCTTGCGCTGCTAAATGCGGCTCACAATGGACCTATTGTACGCATTCACCAAGCTTACCTTGCAGCTCGTTGAATTGAAAAATAGCGAGACATTCAATGGACACCTTGTGGCCTGTGATAACTACATGAACATCACCATGCGCGACGTGTACGAAACGAGCGCGGTACGTATGTCCAACTAACGCGGAGAATGGCGAAAAGTTTTGGAAAATGCCAGAAGTGTACATCAAAGGTAGCACGGTATGTGCTCAGTCCTAACCCCAGATTAAATACTGTCGTGTCGCTCACGAACTCATCGATACGGTACGAGAAGCGGAAGAACAAGCGCGCAAGCATCGGCAACAGGCCGCCAACCACTCGCATGGTCGTGGTCACCGTGACGGTCACCATGGTCGTGCCCGCGGTGGTCAGCGCGGCCACCGCTCGCGCACATAGGATCTAGATACCACATTTTGCCTACAATTCATTGCGCGGCTCGCGGATAGCACGCACGCGCTTTCCGTCAATGTCCACGAGCTCGACATCAAATACGAGCGTCGAGCCAGCAGGGATTATGTCGCCCATGCTCATGTCGCCGTAGCCGAGGTGCGGTGGGATTTGCAGCTTGCGCTTCTCACCGATGCACATGTCCCTTAGGCCACGTTCCCAGCCAGCAATGACCATACCAGCTCCAAGAGTCAGACTCAGAGGCTTGCCACGTTCGTGGGAAGAATCGAACTGGGTTCCGTCCCACAGGCGGCCCGTGTAGTGCATGAACACTTCATCGCCGTCCTGCGACTTGATAGGACACGACTCAGGTCGGTATGTCACACCGATCAGCAAGTCCTTGGGCGGCTGCTTCGCGCATACTAGGGCCGCGGCGCCAGCCAGACAGAGGAGCCCAGCTTTCAGTTGCATTTCGTACCAAATGGCGTAAGTCCAACCCGCGTCGCTGCCCACGTTTTTCCCTATGTGGAGGATTATGCACTCGCCAGCGCCGCGCATTCAGACACAAGGAACGGCGCTAGGCTTTCTAGCTCAACAGACATTCGCACGCCAGTACCATTTGACGTGGCATGATGGGGGAAATGGGCGAACATGTGACTGGGTGCACGCAGCGATAGGTGTGAGATCATGACAGAGTCATAGTATATCCATATGCTGCCGCCCACCGGAATCAGATCATTGTTGGAAGTCGACAGATCGAGGAGATGGGAGATCCACTGATGCACGTCGTGGATCGCACCGTACGGCTCCCATAGAATACGTGCATTACCAAATCCACTAAGCGCATGATCCAATGTGGCACGAAGTCGCGAGAGAAAGAGGGTATATTCATAGAGCTCCCATAAAGGAGCCATAAGGGCGAATCGCACTTTGGGTGGATGCAGCGCGATCGAAGCGGCCCGTTTGTCCCACATGGCGCGAATACGTACTGTCCATCCACGCAGCATGCGCAGTCGAAGCACGTGCAAAAGCAATGTCGACCATGGCGATTCTTCGCCAGGGCTCGATTCATCATACGGCACAAGAACGAACCGCATCTCGAGGGTTGAGGAGAGCGGCAGCGATATGCAATGATCAGATATGGTGCGTGCCAGGACTGGCGAAAGCGTACCAGACTGGACGGCCAGCTCGCGAAACAGTTCGGCATCTACCACATCGAGTTGCGCGTCGTACAGCTGTGCATCCAAATCGGCGTCATCGGAACGTGTCTCACGTGTCGACCCACTCTTCCATATCTGCTTGGAAGCATGATCGTGAAACTCGACTTGAAGTCGGCGCCATGTACGATCAGGGAAAGCCAGATGCGGCCCTGGTGTAGGCGCATCAGCCCAGTAGGCCAGGGTACGCTGCAAGATGCTAATGGGCGCCTCGCTAGGCCCGTACCCGATCCATGCATCGCGTGCTCCTTCCTCTTTTATAGAGCCATTGCCTTGCACAATGGGTACGCCAAATCCTTGTAACACGTCGTGGTTGACTGTTTGTGTGTCAAAGCGCTCGATATCCACCAGGGGGCGTCCAGGCGTGAGTTTCCAGCCGCGCCGTTGAATTTTCTGCAGCCCATGCCATCGACTGCGCTCTGATTCGAGGCATTGCTCCATCTCATCAGCACCGTGCACAAGGATCTGAGCAGCGTTTCGTATGGAGGCGTGCTTTTCCTGCAGAATCAATTTTTGTTCAGAAACAGAAAGTGGCCGTGGCGGGGCATTGCTTTCTTCTGGTATAGCGCGTTCCAAGGCACTCAGAGATAGAGCGTGCGGGTCGAGAAAGTATTCGCTCTGAGCCGCGAGCACCGACGACGTATCAGAGCGCGTGTTTTGGATCAGCATACCGAGCAGATTTTGCGCCTGCTCGGCATGAAAAAGAGACACTTCGAGTTGATGCAATAAAGTATCGCGCAAAGGTACAAATTCTTTTTCTCCGATCGTACCGAGACGTGTGGACGGCGCAGAGGCCTGGGCCTCCGCCTGCTCAGATGTCGATGGCTGTGCATGGTCCTCGTATACTGCACGCAATGCTTCCACAGCATCTACCTGTGGCGCTTTTCGATCGATATCGTCTAGATCGTCTGCATGTATAAGGCGAAAGTCGCCACGCTCAGCCCACAGCCGCATGCGACGCGCTCGTTCGTGATCATCGAACGTCAGGTTGGGCGATAGGATCCGGCGACCATCCGCCTGGATATCTAGCAGCGTACGTTCTTGCGAGAGGCTCCCGCTCTCTCCGTATGCATCCAGCACGCTGTCTGGCGCGCGCACCCGACCGACACGCAGTCGCACGTCGGTCATGGACCCAGCGAGGAGGTTCTCCCTTCGCCGCCACACCCCACGACCATACGTCATCACGTGACAATGATCCAAGCAGGGGCAGTCGAGTCAGGCGGCGCAGTGCCTGCCTCGGCGAAGGTTTACGACGGTTTCGCATGATTTTAGGTGTGAATGAGCGTGCCTGTGCGCTGGCCAAGGCACACAAGCCTGAGCACTTTGACTTGGAGCGTGTAGTGCGTCCAAATATCTTGGCGCTCAAACCGTACCGATGTGCGCGCGACGACTATCAGGACGGCATCCTGTTGGACGCGAACGAAAACTCGCTGGGTCCCTCTGCTGTCCATGCCGAAGAGCATTTGCGTCTACACAGGTACCCCGATCCATCCCTGTATGGCGTGCGTGAGGCGATGACGCGCCTGCGTGGCCTGCCTCACCCCGCCTACACGTTCATGGGGGTGGGAAGTGACGAGGCCATCGACTTGATCCAGCGGTGCTTTGCGCGTCCAGGCCAGGACAAGATTCTTGTGTGTCCACCTACATACGGTATGTATCAGGTGAGTGCGTGCGTGAACGATATTGGCATCGTGCAAGTACCCCTGACCATGCCGGGCGATCCACGCGGAGCCTTTCAGCTGGACGTGCCCAAGATCCAAGCAACGCTCGCGGCGGACCCTGCTATCAAGCTCGTATTTTTGTGCTCGCCAGGTAATCCGACTGGCACTCTTCTGCCCCTGGACGATGTGCGCGCAGTGCTAGACACGCCTGCGTATCAGGGCATGGTCGTCGTGGACGAAGCGTATATCGACTTTGCCCTCGAACAACAGGCAATGAAGAATGAGCATGGACCTCTTTCTGCCGTCTCGCTTGTACACGAATATGCTAATGTGATTGTCTCGCAAACGCTCAGCAAGGCCTTTGGATTGGCAGGCGTTCGTCTAGGGCTGGCGTTCGCCCAGCCGCCCATCATCCAGGTCTTGACGAATACCAAGGCTCCCTACAATATATCGACACTAGCTGCTCACGCCGCCTCCCAGGCTTTGGCTCCAGATGGCATGGAGCGAATGCGATCCCACGTACGCACGCTCATCGAGAACCGCCAGGCGCTCATCGAGGCCCTGTCGACGGTGCCAGGCATGGGCCAGGTCCTTGGCACGAACGATGCCAACTTTGTGCTGGTTCAAGTGCTGGACGCACCCAACGGATCACCAGACAGCCAACGTGCCGAAGCCGTGTACAAGGCCATGGCCGAGCAGCACGGCCTCGTCGTGCGGAATCGGTCGTCTGAACTTGGCTGCGCCGGCTGTCTGCGTATCACGGTCGGCACCGCCGACGAAAACAAGCAATGCCTTCAGCTCCTGAGGCATCTCCTAGCAATGTAGTATATGGTATCTATGCAAGGAGCGCCGCTTCTGCTCGGCGCATATCGAGCTCCGTTTGGATTTCGTCCCATGCCTCTTGTGCTGCGGCGCGTTGTTCCTGGAGCTCCTTGTGCTTTCCCTGCGCCATGCGTTCCATCGCCGAGAGATGCGCGACATCCGCTGCGATGCGCTCCAGACGTTCTTGCCCAGCCGCCGGCTCACTCGAGGCAAGGCGCTCAAGCGCCGATATACGCACACTCATATCCGCATGCTTCGCAGCCGCCTCTGTCACTTGGCCGCCCAGCCGGCGTGAGCGTGCCTGGTAGCCACCAAGAAGCTTACTCAGAAGTTTTTCGCTCTTGAGAGCCTGGGTCGCTGCGTCGTTCATCTTGGTGCGCAGAAAATCGAGTCGCCGCTGTGCGCCTTGAACGTATGCATCGCGAGAGAGCGTCTCGCGGAACACGCGCGTGCCATCCGGTGCCCATGCCTCAGGTACGTCGACCGGCTCCGACGGCCCGGTGGCGTGACGTGTCTCTGCCTCCACGAGAGCTCGAGCCTGGGCGAGGTACGTATCGGGCACGGGCCAAAGAGCACTTGCTTGTCCACCAACGTGACGACTGCCAGGAAGCGGGAATACACGCGCGTCCTGTGCCATGAGCTGCACCACCTCGTGGTCGACAAGGCGCTGGGCCTCATCGTCCGACGCACGTAGCGATGCAAGGAGCGCCTCCAGCTGGCGTGTATTCACATCAACCGGCCGTGGGAGCTGCCGCTGCACGACCTGAGTTCGATGCGCCCAAGCCCGCTCACGCTCCTCAGCGGCTTCCTGGGCGAGCCGCGCATCGCGTACAGCAGCGTCTTCTTCCACGTCGTCATGCACGATGGGCTCTGTCACGGGCGGCTCGTCCACGACAATATCAAAGTCGTTTTTAGGCGCAGGAAGGGCTGCGAAACGTGCAGCTAACTGGCGCTTAGCGATCCGCGCCTGCGTCTTGGCATCACGCGGCGTCGCACTGCCGTCGTTCAGGCCCAGAGCATCACGGTATGGCGTAGCAGTGGGCGTAGAAGCTGGCTCGCTTGGCCGAGCTGTGCTTGGCATCGGCACGTTCTCATCGCCCAGCAAAGGCGTCTGTGTCACAGTACGTGCATGCAACTCGCGCGCTTCGCGAACGAGGGCATCAGCTACAGGCACACGGGCAGGCGTCGCGTCCGGAGCAGGACGCTCCATTGGCGTATAAGTGCCCAAGAGACCCTCAGTCGCAGACTCGCCATGCTCGACGAGCGCCCGTGCCTCTTCGCCGGCATGACCGAGCTTGACAATTTGCTCCATATCCGCTTCGCTCACCTGGGCATGGGGAAGCATGAGTTTGCGGCGCTTCGATACCTTGTCCGCCTCCTGCATGCGGCGAAGGGCTTCTTCGTGCCTGGAAGGCTTGTTCATGGCTTTGTCGCGCTTGCGCTTCGCCTCCTCGTCGGTCGGTTGGGGGCCAGGTTCCATCTGTAACAGCGTGCGCCGCATGGGCTCTTCGTATGTCTTTGCCGCTTCAGCACTCGTATCATAAAAGCCAGGGAGTGGTTGCTTTTCAAAGGGAATTTCGGCATTGTAATCAATGCCCTTCGCCTTGTCGCGGCCCTTGCCGACAATGCCAGCCGCGCGGAGCTCGCGTCGCTTCTGCAACGTCGAGAGGCGGCGTGCTTCGTCCAACGCTCGCTCACGAGCCTTGCGCTTGGCCTTCTTGCCTTCAGTATTGGCCAAACGAGCACGCGCCTCAGAGAGCATCTCCTTCTCGTCCTCGTCCATGTCGACCGGATCAGGCTTGGCCGGCCGCGATTCTGGGTCTGGATCAATCTCACCAGGACGCAGTTTCAGCACCTGGTCGGCACTGGGTGCTGCCTCGGCGCCAGGACCGGCTAGACCCAGTCCCGACTCGTGCGCATCGGCGTCGTCCAGCAGCTGCTGGTAGCGTTCCAGGCACTGTGTGGCCGTGCGACCCACAATCGGGGCGATCGTGCGCCACTGTGTCGGCATGAGCTTAGCCATGTGCAGGAGCTTCTCATCTTCTTCGCGCGACCACTCGATTTTCTTGATCGACGGATCCAGCCATTCGTACCATCGCGCCTTGCACTGCTTGGGCGTCTTGCGCACGAGCAGCGACGAGATGCGCGCCCATTGATTCATACCATACTTGGACACGGCAGCCTTGAGGATTTCATCCTCGGTCTATGGTGAGTGATGCACACGTACATTTTTCCACACGCCGCCCTTGACGACGCGCACCATGCCGCACTGACGGCTGTCGCCACGATCGACAAGCTGCGCGGCGGACGAGGTGGCAAAGTGTACATCACGTGATCCATGTCGCGGGGTCGCCGCGCCGGCCGTGAGGGAGAGCGACTTGCTTCATGTCGAGCCTGGGGGAAACGCGGCACGTGTGCCGCATCCGGCTGCCAAGCTTGGCACGCTTCGTCAAGACCAATGGACATGCGTTTGGTATCTACGTGGCGGGCGCCGTGTTTGCTGCGGGGTGGTGGCTGTTTTTCGATGCGTGCATCCGGTCAGGTTCCCGGCATCCGCCCATGGCCCCGCCCGCACCGGGTCAGCCGATCGAGCCACCTGTGCATGATGTGCGCATCCTCTTTGATGACTGGGTACCGGGTATATGTGCCACGATTGGCTTGACGATCGTCAACCTTGTCGATAAGCGCCACCTGGTGGACGATGGCTCCGCCCTAGGCACGTGGCGCGATGACCCTGTGATGTGGCGCACACGTACGTGGCTGTTTGTCGGCTTTGCCTTTTTGGCAGGCGGCCTGGCCGGCAGCCTCGCTTTGCTGATTATCAAGTACATGATGAATCCGCATGCCGTGGGATACGTGGAGTACGGCGTGGCGAGCGTCTTGCAGAACTTGGCCATTATGGCCTGTGCGATTGTGTTGTGGTTCAGTCAGCGCACGGAGAGCGACTATGAATACAGCTTGACACTCTAGATACCCTTATACTTTTCCCAGCCCCTGCAATGCACGTTCCACTTCGTTGGCGTCGTCTGTGGTGAGTACATAGGCACGTACCAAGCTCGGTGCTGCGCATCGAGGCAGGCGACCATGACCGCTGGACACCGCTGGGTGATGCGCGGCTTGCGCTGCGTGGTGCGAATGGACTGGAGGGCGATAGCGAGCGGCTGCCATGGAAGGGGCCAGATGTCGGCCGGCCTAGTCCAATGCTACTCGCTCGGAACGGCGACGTGCGCATCGCTTGGCTCGGACTCGTGCGGCTGATGGGCGAGGCAGATCGCCGGAATGTGCTCGCGCCCGGCACAGGTGTGACAGGGCTAGTTTGAAATGCTTTGGGAGGTATCGCGGCCTTGCCGTGAGATACCTTCCGCGCCAAGGCCTCGCCCACAGGTGTGCCCGGTATAGGTGCAGACGATGCACTGGCAGACAGGGGCTGCGTCGGCGTGTTCATGTATATAGCGAGCGCCTCGACGAGGTTGCCGACGAACACGATACTGAGCGCATACTTGAGCCATAGCAGCGTCGAGTCAATGAGCTCGTCCGTCCCGAACGGCACGCCGCGGACCTGCATCAGGCGATCGAGCACGGCAAAGTACACGTCCTCCAACCCTGCCTGAGGCGCCCATCGTAGCGACCAAAACAAGAACAGACCACCTGCATTCCACATGATCCGCCGCCGCGCTGTCGCTGTGCTCATTCGAACACGCGGCGGCGCCTCTTTGGCCTGCGTCGTCGGCATGCGTGGAGCGCGAGACACGCCACACCCTTTCGCGCGGGCGCGGCGCAGGCACGATGTGGGCATCACGTGATGTGAGGCCGGGGGAGGAGGATGGGGCCCTTGGCTCTGGTGCGCGCTGGCCACGATGAGCGAGGCGAGTCCCTTGTCGAATCTGACGCCCGTCCAGATCAAGCAGTTGCAGCGCGTGTTTTACGCGCTGGATAAGAACGCGGATGGACGGGTGTCACAGGAGGATGTAGCCGCAGCGCTGCGCAGTCTGGGTGTACCGCAAGCGGAAGAGGAGGCACGTGGATGCTACGAGAATGTGCCAGACTCGACGTACGAGCTCATGAGTTTTCTTGCGATGATGAGCGGCGTGCTCCATCCGTTTGCCGACATGCAAAAGCTGCGCGAGGCGTTTGAGAGCTTTGACGAGAAAGACGAGGGGTACATTTCTGCCGACACGGCACGCGAGATTCTCGACCACAACGACGACATGAGCGCGACGTGGCTCGTGCCGCCGTTTGTGGACCGCAGCCGCACGCGATTCGATTACCGCAAGTTCCTATCGACCCTTGGTATGTGCGAATGGAAAGAGCTCGTGGCTTCTTAAGCATCCTCAATGTGTTCCGTGCCATCTAAGCCAAAACGGCGCTTCACCATCCTTGTTGTTAGTGTATTATAGCTGTACGTACGCCACTTCGTCTGGATCACCCGTGTTCTTCGTCAGGTCATCACTGATCTTGATGGCCGGCTTACCCTGCACGGAGCTCAGCTTGATCACCATGTTGAGGGCCCGACTCTGGCTGCCGTCAGACACCCGGCAAAAGTCGTTCGTGAGGTTCGTTCCAACCCCGAACCCAGCACGAATGCCGCATTCTTCGGCCATGCGCTGCAGCTCTTTGCAGCGCGACACATTGAGGCCGTCGGAGAAAATGACGAGCTTGGTGGACGGATCAATGCCCATCTTGCGGTACATGTCCAGTGCATGCTGTACAAAGGCGCCACTGTCGCCCGAATCCTGCCGCAGGCCGCGCCAGCGCTTGAGAATATCCGAGCCAAGTGGGTTGGACGTGATATCTTCCCAGAACACCTTGGTGCTGAACGTGTCCGTGAGCGCGATCGTCAGGTCCTCCGATGGCTGCGTCGGAGTAAAGGCCGGGGGCTGGTACACCTTATCCCAAAGCAGTAGGGCATGTAGATTGCTGTGCTCGTATCCCATAAGCGTCGCAATCCCCATCGTCCACTCGTGTGCAATGGTGCCGCTCGGCACGAGCCCATACTTCTTCGCCAAGTACACGTTGCTGGTACCGAGGAGACGGCCTGCTTTGGGCATATGAGCCGCCTGTACATCCTTGTGAGCCTGCACCAGGCCATCCATCACGGCAACGTGCGTCGCAAGCGAACGTCGTCGACGCGTGCCGAACTCGCTGAGGACAATGCCGTGCTCCAACAGATCCCTGCCCTTGTGGTACGCCTGTTCACGCTGGCCATCCAGACGCCAGTCCGTATCGCACATGGCAAAATATGTCTCGCTGATGATCGCCATCACAGGCACTTCATACAGTATCACATCCTTCCAGGCGCCGCGAATGTCTATGCCGAGCGTGCCATGTGTATCGTTGACGGGCGTGTAGCAAAGCTGCACCTGCTCCGCGGGCCGCAGCGCAAACTCTCGTAGAAACGTCAGGTACGGCTCGCGCAAGTACGCACATGACGTGCGCAGCCATTCCAGCTCATCAGGCGTCAGTCTAAGAGTGCCAAGATGGTCGATCGCAAGCTGGATCTGGTCCACACACTCCCGAGTAAAGAGCATGTCGCTCGCTCGGTTCGTAAAGTGGTCTGCGTCAGTCAGAGCGACATACATGTTACCTGCGCGTCAGGAAAGTGATGCAGCACGGCCTGCTGCATCGTAAACTTGTACAGGTCCGTATCAAGAAGCGATGGCAGGCGCACCGGGAGCGTCATGGTGAGGCAGAGGGACCGGTGGCAACCTGGTCGGTGGAGGTCGTCCGTGGAGCGTCCCGCTATCGCGGGGGACGAAATGCGTGGAAATACGTACGGCTATCGAGTTCGTGGGAGCTCGTAAACGACTCGGGAAGTGTGCCGACACGACGCGCTGTGGTTAACCATATGTGCGTACCTGGTGATCCGCCGTATATACAGTGACTGGGAACCACAGTCTGAGGGGCAAGCACGGCACCATCGAGGATCTGAGCGCCGTCGCGAATCACGCAAAAGCGGCCCTGCGTGTAAGCACATGCCACATACAATGATACAGCGCTCGCCAATATCGACATGACTCCCGATCTGCGCAGCCTCGACGATCGAGTGTGCTCCGATGCGCACATAGTCGCCGATGCGCATGGGAAAGTAGGAAAAAACACTACGTCAATGGCCTGACACGTACCCTTGATATGTCTTGGCTGGTGGATGCAATATACTACCTTGCTCCAGGCGCAGGTAGCGCCCCGTCACAATCACGACGGACGACGATGAGCCCTGGGTACGCAGCACACGCACGAGGTCACCGCGAATCATTGCACCCGTGTGCACGATGCACTTGCCGCCCAACACAATGTTGGATGCACCATAAATGCACGAGCGCCTCGAGATCTTATTTCCCGTGGCCGCCGTCTGTATGTACTCGCCAGGCTGGGCCGGTGGCGGTGGCGCCGGTCGTGGCATGGGCCGAAAAATAAGCCAGGTGGCTCCACATCAAGATACGATTGTCTATGGTCGAGGAAAGGCATGGGCCGAGGTATCGCTCCAGCGCAACTGGACCGACACATCGCCCATGGACGAGCGCGCATCATAAAATGTCGTGGCGTCTCCCAAATGCGACGCAAGGGACTCGTCAGCCGAGAACTGCGATCGACGCTGGAGGGCCTTGTCCCAGGCCTGCTGCGGCTGAACGACAATGGCAGGGGCGGAAGCGGGGCCCGACGGCATCATAAGAGGCACTCCACTGGTCGAGAGGGGGCGGATTGGCGGAGCTGGGGCCACGTCCGTCACGGGCGCGGGGCGGAGCAGCGGCACAACGGGCTGTGCTGAAGTACGCCTGAGTCTGTGCTCACGTGTGTCGGCAACGGTCATAGAAACAGGGATATCAAGAGACGGAAACGTAGGAAGAGTAAGTGGCTCAGGATTCGTCACATGAGGCGTGGTAGAAGGAGATAGGGAGTGGGACGCGTTCATACCTGTGTGGAGCACACGTTCAGGGCTCGGCTGTGACACGCTCAGGCTCTGCATCATGAGCGGAAGGTGGGCGTGTTGTGGCCAGGGAATATCGGTGAGGTGCAGCGACGCATCTATGCCTGTCATGGACGAGTCAGCGGATGACGGGAGCATGTCCGACATGGACCCGCCTGTTATCGGACTCACCATCACCGGCGTCCTGATGCCAGGCATGTACTTGGCGCCGAACTCATGCAGCAGATCGGTCATCTGACCAAAAAAGGTCATTTGGACGCAGGTGAGAGCATATAGGCAGCGCATCATCACAAAGTCGATGCAGCGAAGCAGTGTGGGAATCTCGGTCATCAGCTGAACATGCATAGAAAGAAATGCCAAGGCGCCTCCATGAAGCTTGGTCTTGGGGCGACGCGCCCGCTCATGCAGGTAGCGGCGAAAGTCTGACTCCTTCGCTGCACGGTTCAGAATCACCATCTTGGGGCGTTCAAGTAAGTTCTGCAGCGCATTCAGCTTGACGTACACGGCATGGTGCATCGACGTCTCAAGCTGTGAATATGCCGAATTGAGCACGCGCCAGTGCAGCAGCTCCCGGAACCGATGAAGACGCTCGAGCGACGCCGCATACCGTACTTCACCGCAGCGGTACACAGCCATCCACTCATCCATCGCGCGAATCTCGACCAAGTACATTCGACGCACGTTTTGCATCCATTGCGAGCACCGCTCGGTGAACTGGACGATGTATTTCTCCGCCATATGTAGCTGCGCCACCAAATCATGATAATGATGTTCATCCTCCGTCAGTGGCGCCGTATCGACATTCGATGGCGTCTTGGACCGCCGTAGCGGGCCTGACCGGAATCCCGAGCGCTGAGCCGCTGGATGCTCAAAGCCATGCTGCCCCACAATGTCCATCCGCTTCTTGCTTTCATTAATGCGACTCGCCACACCTTCCATTTGGCGTAGGGCCATCTGCAGCTGCACATATTCAGGGTCGTGCGGCTCCGTACACTCCAGGATCGAGCGCAGAAACAGCGGGTATTTGAGTACGCGCTGGACAGGTTTGATCAGCAGCGACGGTAAGTCCCAGGCCGTCGTGTGCTGCCGCGATAGGTCGTCGCATTCACGTAAAAAGGCTGCTGTGACGGGATTGCGCGCCGCAATATCGCTGAGACGGGCTATGCTGGCCTCGTGTCGCGAGCAGTAAAACGAAAATACTTGCTCGATCTGTTGCCACTTGTCCAGAAATACCGAGCTGACGTTACATTCGCCGCGCGCCGCTGCCGCCAACAGATGCGACATGGTAAGGGCCAGAGATGTGCATGACTCTACACCAGCAAAAATCACCTGAATATCGGTCACAGAGAACGGCAGTGCTGCGGAAGAGAGCGGCGCAGGCGACGCACGCCCAGATGACATGGGCGACTGAGGTCGGAGAAGCATGGGTGAGCGCTGTGAATCCACGTCGGTGGCTGAAGCACGTGGATCGAGCTCAGGCTCTGACGACGCACTCGATGCCCGAGACGACGGCTGCAAAACCGAGAGTGATGAGTTCGTCATGGACCGCATACCTGCCCGAAGACGAGCTTGATAGATGTACATGTTGGTGATCACACAGAGATCTCCAGCATACGAGCGCTCCGTCTCGGCCATTTCATTTAGTAGATGCTGCTTCTGCCGTGCCGTGCGGCTGGAGGTTTGCTGGTCTGGTGTGGCATACGGATTCGGAAAATCAGGCGAGTGACTCAAGTCGGACGCATTTTTTGCGCGAAATACAAGGCCCAAGTTGGGACTGCTCGACTGTTTCGACACCTCGCCTCCCTCAAGCGTAGGTCGCGTGCGGCGCGTTACACTGGCCGCTCCTTGCGATAGAGCACGCATTCTCGGGGCTTGAGAACTTGCAGGCGATACGTACAGCGGCGTGCTGGGCATCGATATCTCGGGTGTAACGCTGCGCAAATTCGTGTTGATCGGAGTAACGGCAGCCGTAGGCAGTTTGCGCCCGCCCTCCATCGAGACTCCCAGGCCTTTCAAATCAGCTTGCGACCGTCTTGGCGTCGAAGTATGGCTCTGCTCGACCCATGCCGTCGGCAACGACAGTTGCGCCACATTATTCATGCTCACACCATGTGCCTGGAGATGTGGCGACGACGCGCTCGTGCGCATTGGCGGCGAGTGCTTGCTCGATCCACTCCACGCAGGGCTGACGGGAATCGGTAGCGAAGCATCAGTATCGTAGCGCAAAGGATATGTCGACGCCCAAGATCGTAGCACCGGATGCGACACAGGCGGCGTCTCTACGGTCACAGGCACCTGCTCAGTGCGCGGCGAGCTCGATGCGCTCAAGCTACTCCCGCGTTTCTGCGACACCAGGCCATGCGACACCTTTCGAGTGTGCGACTTGGTATCCCGCATGCTGTCGTCGTCGTGACCGTGGGTGAACAATAGTCACCCAAATGGCGGCAAGTCAGCAAGCGTGCGCCTTTCAGGCGCCTTGCGTCACGTCCCCACCAAATCTGCCAATGTGTGTGTCACGTGAAAGAAGCGTTCGTTTGTTATCATCATAAAACTATGGATACGGTCAAGCGCTCAGCACTTGAATTCGCGTTGCGTCGGATCCTTGGGGATCCAGCCGTGACGCACACCTTGACGGTAGCTCCAGTCATCTGCATTGTGGTGCTCAGTGCGCCACGTCCACATGATCCAGCCGGAGCCGGCCTCGTACGTGTCGACCTGTGCCTCCCAGCTCTTTTTCAAAAACCGCTTGTAGCTTTCAGAGAAATGTTTCGCATTACCCGTCTTGCCCTTGCAGCTTCCAATATAGTTCGAGTCTCCAAACGACCCGTCGTACCGCGCGCCCTCGAAGCGACCATTCAGACCAGGGGCACAGTCAGTCACAGCCGGCGACCATTCACCCACCAGGGCCCAAAGATGCTTGTTCGCCTCTGCAAGGCCAGATTTCATGTTACAGTAAGATTGTATGCGATCTTCGGGCGACAATTTAATCGAGTTCGGATCAAACATGCGGTACACATGCGTGTCAGTCATCACATTCTGGTACTTGGGCGGCTGGAAGCGCGAGTGCCAGAAGTCGTTTTCTGCGGGATTCAAGAACACGTCGCCGATCAGAATAATTAGGTCAGAGTCGCTCTCACTGTTGCGTACGGTGTTATAGCCCTTCTTGTATCGCCCGTAAACCTGGTTTACGTCACCATTCGGCTCGTTCACCATCGAAATACCCGATACAGCAGGGTACTTGCTCTGGCTAAACTCTGACACCAGCTCGTCCAGAATCTCGAGCCAGCGGTCCTCGTATTTTTGCTCATTAAGCCAGTCAAAGTGGCCCGTGTGGCCGCCGTGGTCATAGGGGTTCGCACCGCCTGGCACCGTGTGAAGCTCAATGATCATCTTCAGGTTGTACTTTGCAGCCCAGTGCGCAGCCTCTTTAAGCTTGTCGTACTGGTTCAGCGTTACGTACGGCTCGTCACCCCACGTACGAATACCCCAGTACGGGAAAGAGACACGCACATGGTTCAGACCGTAAGAGGCGATCTCCTTAAAGTCCTCTTCGGTGATAAAGTTGTCGTAATGATTCTTTAAGATCCTTTTGGCCTTCTCCTTCGGTACATACTTGCCGAACGACCACTCATCAATCACGCGGTCATCGCCAGCTTTTTCATAGATCGATGGCGAGATGAAATCCTCAATGACAAGCCAGCCACCAATGCCAACACCACGGACCATGTCCCTGCCATAGTTGAATCGCAGGTTCAAGTTAGCGCGCGCGGCCATCTGTTCACCCATCTGCTCCAGATCCTCAAAGTTGGTGCCGCTGCGCTTGCTCCCACCGTGACGCACCGAAATGCTGCCACGAGTGACCTGCACATTCGTGGCCAATGCCATGGATGCCACGGTCACTGCCACACCCAAAAACGAAAGGAAAGTACTCTTCATGACCACAACACGGGCGATTGAAGGTGGGTTGGGATGGAGAAGAACAAGTCCCTGAGATCAGGCGACTGATTAAGGCAGGTCGATGCAGAAAAACACCCTGGGAACGCCAAGCAAGCGATGGAATGTGAACACGGGTGGGCACGACGCGTGCCTCAAATTTGATGCAAGGCGAGTTATGTCCTGCAGAACATGCATCAACAGGCAGCGTGAGGGCATGCATGCGATTGGACACAAAAATTTCTCGTGCATTTGCATTTTGTCCTGCTCGTGACTACAGCCCTGAGGCCGATCATGTGGCGTCTGCGCCCTAGATCCGTGTGATATTGCGTACCCAACGGTCCACAATCCTACATGCAATGGGTGTGGAAGCCATGGCACTGGCCATTATCGGTCGGTGTCGTTGTAGCGCTAGTACACCTTCTGGGCAGCGTGGAAATCGTATCCGGGGCCACAAATGACCATGACGTGAGGATCACTGCAGCATCGCTGCGGGCTAACACGAAAGGCATGCCGCGTCATTCTATGGGCTATGCGTTTACGTGTTACTCCCCCTCCTCACCGGAACAAGCCCCATCGACGGGCGATGTGGCACAGATATTTGATTCGAGCGTGACGTTTCTAACCGATCCACGGCGAATGCTGCTTAGCAACGATCTCTTGCTCTGCGAAGTTCCACTCACAGATGAATGGGGCCAAACACACACGCATATTTACGCCATGTTAGGTTCTGTCATGGTACCCCATGAGAGGTTGACAGCGCTGCGTGACGAGCATGTTTTACCGCGCGCGTCTCACCGCGTACAAGAGGTCGATATTGCCAAAGCTGAATCAAGCAACCTCGCCAACGCTCGCAGCGACGATCCGCTGCTTAGTTTCGACGAGTGGAAAGAGCAACATCTAGAACGCAAACGCAAGTCGAGGAAAAACGAAAAAGTGCGTGAGCGGGCGGCGCAGCAATCAACTACATCTTCACAGCGCTCCTTGGAGCAAGCTGCTACCCCTGCAAGTTCGACATCGTCGGGTGCAGGCATACCGCGTGCCACTTCGTCGGAATCGACCATCGCTACGGGTGCGCTAGTGAACGATACTACCGTAAAGCAAGCTAGTAAGACCCCCGCAGCACCCCCCGAATCAGGCGGTCCGCCTCATATTTATGCCGTGGAAGATGCCACGTCTGCACTGGCCGAACTCAAGCACCGCTGGAACTATGCATCGCTGGACTGTGCCGCGATGATGCACCAGGCCAATCCGCTCGCCAAATTTGCGCACGCAATATTGAGCGAGAAAAAGGACAAATACATGCTATCGCCGTGTCCCCAGTCGGCTACTCACCCGGGCGATCGCGAGTCGCGCCCAGCCCAGCAGTTTGTGGTCGTCGAACTCTGCCAACAGATTCGTGTAGATACGATTGTATTGGCGAATCTTGAATTTTTCAGCAGCATGTTCAAGGTATTCACTGTGCGGGTCGCACGGTCACTGCACGCGCCAGCCGATGAATGGCATACGTTGGGCATGTTTCATGCGCGTAATGCGCGTGGCTTTCAAGTGTTTCGGGTATCTGACGCACCGCTGTCCTACTTCCGATTCTTGCGCATCGACTTTTTGGAACACTATGGCACGGAGTATTACTGTCCTGTGAGTCTTCTGCGTGTCTACGGCCGTAACGAGCGTGAGGATGCTGATGATGATATTTTGAACGACATGGATGATGATGACACCACAGAAGACGAAGACGCCACCCCATCGACCGAGCCAATCTATGAACTCACAAGTACACATGTTCTGGTGGATGATCGCGTCGTAGAGCGCGCATGTGTCCGCGAACCATTCCCCGGTGTTTGGCGCTCTGTATGTGAGCGTGTTGAGCCTGTCGTGCTTCCCACGCCGCCGGCGCTCATCCAGACGCCATCGACATCGTCGCCACCCACCTCACATACGTGCCAAGTGACTCAGACGCTGTCAGAAGGTAAAGATGTCCGTGTTCCGGCTCCATTTATGATGGAATTGGCGCCTCGTACATGTGCACTCCCATCGCTACCTTCGCCAGATGTGTCACGACGCCAAGTGACTGCCACGAACTCATCCGTTGAGGCCAAGAAGCAGACGTCGGAGTCCAAGGCGAAGCCCAAACCCAATCAAAAGCCGGCAGGAGATACCAAGGCAGGTGGGAGTGAGTCCATCTATCGCACCATAACCAAGCGACTCTCAGCCCTCGAATCCAACACGAGCCTGAGCATGCAGTATTTGCAGCTCAGTAGTCAAAAAATGCGCGAAAAACTCATGGTATTGGAACAGATGCAAGAAACACGACTAGCTGAATTCTTCGCTGCCATGAATGCGAGTCATGGACGCGCTTGGGAGGACAAAATTGAGCGACACCATATCACGTTGCAACGCATTCTCCAAGCTTTCGAGTCGCAGCGCCTCCAGTACGAGAGTGAGCAGGCACTTCTTCTCGCACGTGTCGAACACCTTTCTCGCAGTGTTCGTTCTCAGAAGCGCTGGGGCATGGTACAGCTACTGCTCTCGCTGATGCTGCTTATGATGGTAGCCTTCACTCGTGGTACTTCCAATGTGGCTACGGTGGCTGGCGTCACGAAATACCCACCTCTTTCATTCGTACCTGACTCACCGTCTAGCACGGTAACACCTGACCCAAGCGATCACTGGGAAGAGTCGCATGATGTGCTTGCTCGCCGCGAGCCTGTCACACTAACGCCAAGACCTGTTTCGTCCATCAAGTATGCACGTCGGCGATATGTTACACCCTCGCCACGTGTACGACGAACTCGGAGGCCGCTTGGACGTCTTGATACCCAAGGCCACGATTCGGCACCTGAACGGACCGAAAAAGAAAATGTTCCATAGTTATGTACAATAGCTACATTTGTAAATGCCCCTCGGTAGGCATGGATGGTATCGGGTCTGGGTGGTACACTGCGTCGTACGCAGCGTGTACTCCAAACAGCAGAAAAATGACGGCACCAGCGATAGTCAGGTGCCGAACCTCTATCCGTGAAGCAAAAAAGGCGCCCGCCGTCACGGCCATGAGGATGCACACCATGTGTGCGAGACTCGTGCCGATGGCCACGATACTCATGCGATGCGTCGACGCAAGGATCATGGTCGTGATCTGGCTCCGATCGCCCCACTCGCCCAAAAATGACAGGGTCAGCGCCTGTGAAAACGCTGGGGTGAACAATAGGCCACACAAGTTGCGCAAGCCATCTCGAACATACAGATAGACGCCTGCTTTTTCCGTCGGGCTCCGGGACGCTGTCACGGGGGGCGGGGGATATGGCCCCGAGTCCGGGGCACTTGAGCGAGAGCGCCAATCTTGCATGTCGTGTTCTTCCTCATCTTCCTGGATCTCCTCCTGCGTCTCCTTCCATTCTCGGTTGATTTCGTCGCCTTCCATAGTGAACCCTTGATACAGGGCCATGCATCCAAACCCCACAAACAAGAGCGCCGAGATCCAATGCGCAGTCCGGCGCGTCAGTAAAAAGGGCAAGATCGCGCCCATAAAGCTGGAGAGCGTTGACATAATGATCATGGCGACCCAGCAGCCCCAAAACACTGCCACGGGCGAATGGCGCATCGCGAGGATAGCACTCACCAAAAACGTCTTGTCTCCCACCTCGCTGAGGGTCGTAAGCGCAAAACTCTTCCCGAGGCCATACATGTCATTTTTCGAGAGAAGCATGTGCGTTAGGGTAGAATAAGCCCATGGCGCAAGGCCCTCCCTCGCGACGGTCGTTGGCATGCGTGAGAGGTGGCTCAAAGGCGGCGAGGGATGCATAGATCAGCTGTTCGGTGCGACCACGTGGCTAAAAGCTCAAATTCTCTAGACGACGGCACTAGAGCATGGAGGAAGGGGACTCTACACGAGGGGGGGGCTGGAACGAAAGACTCGAAGGATCCACGACAGGATCATCCGCGAAGCGCGTCTGTGTGCGCGACATGGTGCGACGTCGAATGGTGGGGTCGTGGGAGGCTCTGCTAGAGGAGCGAGGTATTGCGTCCTCAGGGGGAAGGGACATGGAAGATCGAGGGGGTATCGTCTGGTCTTGCACTTCGTCGTGGTGCTCCATGTAGTGAGGGAGCATCACAGCACGGTCCACGGCACTGGGTAGGTTGCGATGACGACCACGTATGATGACGGCCACAATCACGAGTTTGGAGAGGACTGTCATGTCACCCACGAGCGAGGCCGATTTTTTCGTCGCACCGAAACTCATGCCGACCGTGCCGTAGGCCGACATCAGTTCGAAGATCACGCCAAATACAGACATGGTCTTGTATTCCTCAGACTCGACCTTGTTTTTTTCGCACAAGAGCACAATCCATAAGGCTAACATGACCCACCACAAGTCGTACGCGAGCTGATTGCGGATATGCGTGCCGATAAAGCGGCCCCACACAGCCTGCGACTCGGACTCGTCGGTCTGTTCAGATGGTTCCTCGACGAACAGCGAGCGATCTTCGTACACGTTGGTGCTACGCATGGTCATCATGAGTGGGAACGCAGCAATATACATCATCACCACTTCCAGCAAGCGCTCTGAGGCCGTGAGGCTTAATATGTCGAATGTCTGGAATCCAGAGGATCGCGTCGAGACCGATTGGAAAAGCGATGAGAAGATCCATGTACCGTTGCTGGGAAAAGCATGCCTAGTTGCCAAGTCGCAGATCATGAGCAGAAACCAGTCGCTCACCGTGAGGATGAATAGAACAAACAAAAGGAACCACGTGTTGTAGGATGGGAAGAGATAAAGATAGCAGCGCCGCGGATGGTCTAAGAGGAAAGACAGCGTCTCATAGGTTCTGGAGTGCTTGGACACACATTGTGACATGAACCAAATGACAAAGCGCAGCATGATGGGAAAGCCTGTGTTGCCGATGATGATGAGGATCATTTGGGGTACAAGCATCATATACG
>ERZ501061.39-NODE-39-length-47224-cov-4.806101_pt1 | contig 47224 bp, 27 predicted proteins | sample MGYA00510854_ERZ501061 | MGnify/ENA primary metagenome ERZ501061 (study PRJEB25958, sample SAMN03398515) | human skin metagenome | study: EMG produced TPA metagenomics assembly of the Human Skin Microbiome Metagenome (human skin metagenome) data set.
GACCATGAGCCCGCGCCACACGACCGGCGTATCTGCATTCGAGCCAGAAGATTGCGGCGGTAGAAGAAAACCCATGGACATGCATGGGATGGAGTAGTTGATAAGGGGCAGTAGAGCATGCTGCTGTGTTAGTTCAGGCTCGCCAAGATCTTCGAGATGCATGAGTTTTGGAATGCTAGGACCATAGAGATCAAGATCTAATAGCCCAATACGCGCACGGCGTCCCAGCGCATCCTTAGACGTGGCTGCCAGACCCAGCGCGAGATTGACAGCCACGGTGCTTTTGCCTACGCCACCCTTGCCACTGGCTACAGCAATAACGCGCTTCACGTTCGGAATCGGCCGCTTTGGCTGCGGGCCACTACCACGGCGTGGCATCAATGGGGGAAAACGCTCGTTATTGCGTGGAAGACCCAGCGGGTTCTCATGCGCACGCCGGGCTGTGGTACACAGCTGTCGGAACCACATGATGGTCCCAGGACGCAACGACCCATGTGTGGAGGGTAGCGTACCAATTGGGGTTCTATACGGCGCGCGTATATACGGTATGATTTAGTACGTACGCTTGAACGGAGGCACAGACTTGCACTCGTTCTGATCAAGCGTGTCGCTGATCACGTTGCGGTACTTCAGCGATACCTTACCGGTCTCTTCATCAAACCACGAGAGCGTGTGCTTCATCCAGTTCTCATCGTCACGCTCCGTAAAGTCCTCACGGGCATGAGCACCACGCGACTCTTTACGCGCTTCTGCCGAGTGCATCGTCTGAGCGGCTGTGCACAGCAGATTACGAAGCTCAAGTGTCTCTGTCAGGTCGGTGTTCCAGATCAGGCCGCGGTCCTTGACAGAGACCTTGGGGAACTCGGCCACGACTTCGTTAATCTTGCTCACACCCTCCTCCAGCGAGTCCTGCGTACGGAACACAGCAGCATCCGATTGCATGACACGCTGCATCTGGAGACGAATATCAGCCGTCGAGCGCGGACCGTCAGCCGTGCGCAGCGCGTCGAGGTCGTTGATAGCCTGGTGGCCATTGTCACCCTTGAGCTCCTTGTGAGGCTTGCCGGGTTCGAGGTTCTCGCGAATGTGGTTCGCACAAGCACGACCAAACACAACAATGTCGAGCAGCGAGTTGGCACCGAGACGGTTGGCACCGTGCACCGACACACAGGCGGCCTCACCAGCAGCGTAAAGGCCAGGCACAACCTTGTCGTTGCCGTTCTCATCCTGCGTAAGCACCTCACCAGTGTAGCGCGTTGGAATACCGCCCATGGTGTAGTGGACAGTGGGCAGCACCGGGATCGGCTGCTTCGTCACGTCCACACCGGCGAAAATACTAGCCGTCTCCGAAATACCCGGCAGGCGCTCGTGCAGGACAGAGGCGGGCAGATGAGAAAGCTGCAGGTAAATGTGGTCCTTTTCGGGACCCACACCGCGGCCCTCACGGATTTCCATCGTCATCGAACGCGACACGACGTCTCGCGACGCAAGGTCCTTGGCGGTAGGAGCATAGCGCTCCATGAAGCGCTCACCCTCCGAGTTGAGGAGGTAGCCACCCTCACCACGCGAGCCCTCCGTGATCAGACAGCCAGCGCCGTAAATACCCGTGGGGTGGAACTGCACAAACTCAAGGTCCTGGAGCGGCAGACCCGCACGCGAAACCATGGCGAGACCGTCACCCGTGCAGGTATGGGCACTGGTAGCACTGAAGTACGCTTTGCCGAAACCACCCGTGGCAAGCACAGTGCGGTGAGCGCGGAAGCGATGGATCGTGCCGTCCTCGAGGTTGAGGGCGGTGACACCGACACACTCGCCATCCTCCATGATCAGATCAAGCGCAAAGAACTCGATAAAGTACGTGGTGTTGTGGCGCAGCGACTGGCCGTAAAGCGTATGAAGCATGGCGTGGCCTGTGCGGTCGGCAGCGGCGGCACAGCGGTACGCCTGTCCACCCTTGCCATAATGGAGCGACTGACCACCAAATGCACGCTGGTAGATCTTGCCTTCCTTCGTACGCGAGAAGGGCAAGCCGTAGTGCTCCAGCTCCAGCACCGTGTTGGGCGCCTCACGGCACATGTAGTGAATGGCGTCTTGGTCACCCAGCCAGTCAGAGCCCTTGACGGTGTCGTACATGTGCCAGCGCCAGTCATCCTCCGTCATGTTACCAAGGGCTGCATTGATACCGCCCTGCGCAGCCACAGTATGAGAACGAGTAGGGAAAAGCTTGGAGATACAAGCGGTGTTAAGACCACCCTCGGCGAGACCAAAAGCGGCACGCAGACCTGCACCACCGGCACCCACCACAATAGCATCGTATTCGTGCTCGATCACCGGATAGCCCTTCGTGAGATCAGGCACACCGGGCGCACTCGACATGGCCTTGGCACGCAGAGGCTGCGTTCCGACCACACGAGATGCCTGTGCCGAGGCGTGGAACGCGTGCGCATGCACAGAGACGGGCATGGTATGAGTACGAGGCACCGATGTGCGCATCACACTGCGCAACAATGCACTGCCAGCAATCATCTTTGTCGGTGTCCACAAGAGTAAGGCTGGTTCAAAGACAAGCTGTGAAAACACTCGGAGAGCCTTTCCAGAGCGCAGAGCAGCTCTGCTTTCCTTGCGGCCTGTCTGGCGATTAACCGGGTGAACGTAGCCAATCAGATAAAATCCATTGGACCGCACGCCTGGGCGGCGACGGGGGCATCGGCTCGGCCGGTCGGTAGATGCCACAAGCCCGACTACGATTCATTAGCTATGGACCTTGGCTAGCAGCGTAAAGTGCCTATGAGCAATGCAAAGCTTCACTGCACTATTCGTTGCATAATAGCGTGCATCTTTTCACCGTAGCATCGTACCCTCTCCGCACAGCTCACGAAGCGGCAGCATGCACACCACCCGAAGTTGCCCGGTGCTCAGGTTCGGCCGATAGCGAGGGCCATGCGCTCGTAGCGCCTAGCCGTAGGGCCCGCATGGACCAGGAGAGAACAGGCCATCCACCGCCGGAAGGGGTGTCGCAGGCAATATGAGAGCAACTATAGAAGCTACATATACGATATTACTTCCAAGCAGCCATGAGTTCCTAAATAGATTAGCACTGGCAACCCGACAACCCGACAACGTACCTTCTCAGCCGCGGCGAACGCATTCTTGAACTGCTCGACTTCCTTCCAGCAGTCCAATGTCCGACCGGCATGGTCACTGGGTGTTAAAACAGGTCGGTGAAACGTACCGATAGCATTGCACCACAGCCTGGCGCGCCTTGATCACCTCGGGGAACGACGCCATGTCGCGCCGGTTGTACTTTTCGATCTGTGTCTTGACACGGTCTAGCTCTTGCTGCAGCAGTTGGCTACTTTGACCCTTGTCTTTGGACAGCCACAAGGACGACTCGCGTTCCAGATTCTCCTTCTCAAGAGCCAAGGCGATCTGCTTCTGTACATCCTTCTCCTGCTTCCGCAGTTCGGCTAGCTCCTCTTTCAGCTTCTTCTGAACATTCTCATCGAGCACACTCTGCCGAGAAGCTTCTGGCGCTGGTGCCGACAGGTCGGGCTTGGCTTCCTCGATCTTGTTTAGGAGCGTGCGGCCAACCTTGCCATGTTAGCGTGCGACATATGCAGAGCCACATACCTCGACAGTATCGATGGATTCACCAGGCGCTTTGGATGCACTTTGGAACGACGAAAAAAATCCCATAGCGTCGCTACAGTCTAGATGGCACCAAGCAACGTCCGCACAACACTGCACGTCGCGACGTCCTCGCACCGATGCAGCGGAACCCACGTAAGTCGAGTCACGTGCGTCACCCCACATGGGGCTAGGTATTTTTTGGCTACGCAGCTATGGCCCAGGACGACGGCGGCGGCCTGGCTTGCCTGTTTTACGACCTTGGCTGCGTGAAATGGCAGCATCCGTAGCATTTTTCCGGTTTTGCTTTTGTAGGCTAGCGGCGCTGCCTGGTGGTTTGCGCTGCAACAAGATGTCGAGATCAGGCACTTGTGTGAGTTCATGCGACTCGAACGCTTTCAAGCGCTCATCGCGTTGAGACGCAGGAATGTAGACACATGTCACAGATGTCGGTATATCTTGCCAGCGCTCATGAGAAGGCGAGACTTTACGCGTGATGGAAGACATTCGAGAGCGGAACATGTCGTCATCCACATCATGGACGAGAAGGGAGCCGTCCTCAGCAAGAGTCTGTACTCCATCATCCGAGTCCTGTTTTGGTTTTGTGAGCGCAGCGGGGCGTGATCTTGGTTTTGATACAGTCACTTTGTGAGTTTTCATATCGAGATGCAAGGTGCGACTGCGCTGTTTCGGCGGCGCCGAGGGAGGCGGAGCGGGCATGCCTTGCAACGTCGGAAATGCTTGTTCTGGTGTGCGACCTGAAGCACGTAGCGCGTTTCTTTCTGCTTGGCGCTGTGCCTCTTGATAGGCTTGCTCCTGCGAAAGTTCTTCGCGCAAATGGACCATATCATTCAAAAGGCGCGTTCGATGTTTGGTAGGAACAATGGGACTCGTCTGACAAGAAGGGCAAGTAGAGTAGGGCGATACAGGGACAGGGCGGATGGCGCTACACAGGACCAAGCCGCATGCAAAGCACAATGGCGCCCATTCCGCCAGTGCATGCGTCCGACCCTGGCATAAGCACATACATCGTTTTTGTGGCGCATATGCTGAGGCAGCCGGAGAAGAAGGTTCCGTCGAAAGCATGGAGAAGGCTGCGTCCAACGCCTTGATCTCGGGTGTCGGCTCAAGTGTGCGAGGCTGTGCACGTTCCTCTGCCTCTTCTAAGGCACTCTTCACCGAAGCTGGTGTAACTCGAATAGGCTTTTTGGTATCTTCTTTGCGTAGCGCAGTGCTTTGTGGAAAGCGCGAGGCCACCAAAGCATCAGTGATGGCATTGGCTTGCGATGATGTGCCAATCAATTCGTGGAGGTATGCACGCAGAGCCTTTGGTGATTTGTGAGAGGATAAATAAGGCATGACCTGTTCCGACACCGTGGTAAAGTCTAGTCCGAGCATGTCGCCGAGCGCCTGCTCCGGAGACAACGACATGATGTTAGGGGCCACGAAGCCGGGCGAGCAGTGTGTAGCTGTGGAGGTCTGTCATGAAGTCAGGCGCCGCTGGCCCAGGCCGTGGCGTGCCACACGACATGCGTGATGAATTGTGTCCGGCATGTACTGAGAGTGACAGCGATCACCAAAACGACGTGGATACGTGGATTGCATGCTCACATTGTGGTACATGGTACCATGTCGTGTGTGTCCGCCTGACCAATTGGGACGACTATGACAAGTGGTACTGTAAGACCTGTCGTGACAGCCTGCCACTTGAGCCAAAAATGCGCGCACCGAGACGGCGATCGCACCGCGCACGGCCTGTCACCGACTATGCAGCTGTGCAAGAAGGCAAGCCGTCGGACCCTATTGGCCGATGGACCACGTTGCTGGCCCAATATAAAGACTGGCCTGTGCGTGTCTTGCGCGTGGAAGGCAGCACATGGACATCGCAGTGGCTCTCGACATCGCTCGAGCCACTGATATCACCCACCCTCGTCCCAGCTCCCGCGACACAAGATCTAGACAACCCGGCTTCCCATATACCCGGCATGCGAATGCCACCACGGCACACGACGATCCGGGATGTGGCGCAGCTCGTTGGACCAGACACGCATGTGGAAGTGATTGATGTGCGAACGCAAATGTCGTCACGCGCATGGACGCTGAGTATGTGGGCTGATTATTTCGAGACAACCGTGGCGAAACGCGAAAAACTCTTGAATGTCATTAGCCTTGAAATCACAGGCACTGCGATGCAGCGCATGATCGAGGCGCCTGCCATGGTGCGCGAAAATGATTGGGTTGAGCGAGATTGGCCGATGCATCGACGTCCCTGTCACGCGGACGACGAGGCGCGCAAGTGGCCCAAGGTACAGCGGTACGTGCTGATGGGCGTGCAGGGCGCTTTTACCGACTTTCACATTGATTTTGCCGGTACATGGGTCTACTATCATGTCGTGTGGGGTCACAAGATGTTTTTGTTTGCGCCTCCTACATCAGCCAACTTGGCTTCCTACAAGGCGTGGACGCTCTCTGCACAGCAAGAGAGCGAATGGCTCGGTGACCGATTACAGCAGCTCACCAAGGTAGAGATACGCACGGGCGAAACGATGCTGATCCCACCTGGTTGGATTCACGCTGTGTATACATACCAAGACACACTCGTTATCGGTGGAAACTTTCTGACGGATCATGACGTGGCCATGCATTGGCGCATTGAGCAAATGGAAGCGGCGACACATGTGCCGCGCAAGTTTCGGTTTCCACATCTCGTGCGACTCGCATGGTACGTGGCGTATGCATGGCACAATCGCCTTTCTCACGGTACGTCCGCTCCGCCTCCGCGCATCATGGAGGGTATTGCGCAGCTATGTAAGCGTCTCGAGCAAGATGTGGCGAAAATGGAGACGCTGCCATCTGCCTCGAAGGGCTATAAGGCGGCGTGGGACGCCGTACCGCGGGATGTGATCAGAGATCCACGAGCTCTCTTGCAAGAGTTGCAAGCTCACTGCAAGTCACGTAATGTGCCACATAAACGACAGCGTCGCTACTATGAACGGTGAGATTAGATGTCCATGTTGGATGGGACGTCAGGCGCAGGTGCCGTCATAAAGGTGGCATCAGCATCGCCATGATCGGCGTCGCCGGAAGAAGACAGGGGTGAGGATGACGATGATGAAAGCACGGACGACGGGGCATCTTCGACTTCTTCGGGCGCAGTTTCTTGATGTGATGCGTCGTCCTCGGCCTGGTCATGGTCGGCTTGTTCAACAGTGTCTTGGGTGGAGTCCTCATGGGCGTCTGCTTGGGCTTTTGGGGGGGCTTCATCGAGCGTCTCTTCAGGGGGGGCCTCGTCTGGGCAAGGATCGGGGTGCGTCTCTTCGTGAACAGGAGGCATGTCTTCATCGTGTATGTCCTCGTCCGCCATTGGTTCTTGACCCATATGCTCTGATTCGTATGGCACGCCTTTCTTCTCGTCGTCCATCACCTGTAAGAGACTTGGGATATCATCCAGCGATGTCATGCAGGCTAACAAGTGCAGATGTTCAAGGCCAACGCATCGTAACGCACGCCATGCGAGGCTTTGTTTCTTGTCCGCGTCTGAACTTTGTTCCATCGTTCGGCACAAGGCTTGGACCGACGGACGATTCGGTGGGAATTCGAGGTCTTCCCAACCATCCGTGGTGACGGTCTTGGTCTGTCCCTCCTCGTCCTGCACCTCGACACTGGAGGGTGCAGGAATGTGCAGGCCATTCGCCCAGAGCCGCGACAATTCTGCCGTACCGACGGCGTGAGGATACCAGGGCTCTTGTACAGAGAACACTGTCGCAATCTTGTCAGACCATGCCTGCAGCGTTTCAGCAGGGAACATATCGCGATAAAACGATGGGGCACCATCTCCTTTCCATCGAATCCAGCTGCTTTCTCGCCGAAGTAGCAGGAGAGCGGCATCGAGAAACACTTTGCCGTCTTTGGCAGAATCGCGCAACAGAGTTTGGACTTGTCGCCACGTTTTACGTACCCATTGCTCATCCGCATCACACAGGGTATGGGGTGGCACAAGAAGTTTGTTCTTCCATGCTTGGCAGTGTTCGTGACTGGCACTTGTTTGTCCTAGCAGGTACTGGAACGTGATGAGACACTGCATCAGGAACTGCCGTTGAAAGGCCATGTTTTGCAGTTCATACACGAATAGATCATGATGAGCAAGGTATTGGGGATAGGCTAGAGCCATCTCTGTTTCGTGTAACAAGCCGGTATGAGCTTGAGCGGATGAATCTGTCTTTTTGTGAAGCCACCGAAACACGTCTAGCACGCATTGAATGCCCACTTGAAAGGTTTTCATGGGTGTAAAAGAGTCTGAAGAAAGCAGAGTTAGTGCTTCGAGTGCTTGTGCGCCTGGCGGTACCTCGTCCTGCTGCCACAGACAGGCAGGGTTCATGAAATAGGCCTGCAGTGCCCAGAAGGTCGCGTAAAAATTTGGATGCATGAGGAGGGCATCAGGTGCGGTGCTCGATGGGGCGTCGCCTGTGGCGACAGGAGGCGGTTCGAGCAGATTCGGACCAAACTCGCCCTTGAGATTTACGCCGCTACGCTCATTGACGGCGAATGTCGACGAGAGCAACAGCAAAACACGACCAGCTAGTACGGCGTGCCCTCGATGTGTCTTGGACAAGCGGCGCAAGAGCTTGTTGCCAATGCGCAAAAGGACGAGGCCCTTACCTGAGGTGGGCACCATATCCTGTGTCAAAACGGGGGCACGTAGCTCTGCGTACGCAAAGAGATGATCGCATGCCGACACGGTCGATTCATCTAACACCTCTTCAAGAGCTGAAAGTGGTAAGCTCGCATCAGCCATGTGGTGCCGGGCCAAGTACAAGGCCATATCCAGGCGATCTACCGCATCTTCGACGCTAGCATACGCCCGAATATAGGTGTGCATCTTGCTCGATATACATGAGGTGAGCACTTCCTCCCACATCCCAGGCTTGTCTGCATCAGATCTCGCATCCACACACGCTTTGCGGGCGCGTTCATATATCTGCGGCAAGTCATGCTGCATGCACGACTCCAGCTCGGCTTGAGATGTATGCACATCTAGTCGCGGTACCTGCAGCGCCTCTTTCCGACGCTGCAGCGAGTCTCGCATCTGTGGTATACACGCGTCCAGCGCATCAGACACGCGCGCCACAGCTTCCTTGACGCCACTCATCCGGCGTCGACGCACGCTGTCCGAGGCGTCGTAGGAGGACGGTCCAACACGTTGGTGCGTTGGCACGTGACAGGGCTTTGCCCCCCGCGGTGGTGCGCGGCGTGCAGCCCATGGAGGTTGGGTGCGAGCGGCACGATGGACGACGAGCGTATGGACTTGGGTGCGTTGGTGCTTGACTTATACATCAGATCCAAGCATTCGGCGACGAGGTCGCGGCTTTGATATGAATGGCACGAGTGAGGCAGAGGGTGTCAAGTCGCAGGGGTTTGAGCAGCTGGATGTGGACATGGACCAGGCCGATGACGACGCACCTGTAGCAGGGCATGGCCATCCGGCACAGTGTACGTGTCTTCTACTAACGACGCAGCTATGGAAGGCTGGGTAGTTGTAGTGTCGAACATACATGAAGAGGCCCTAGAGGACGACGTGCTGGATGTATTTTCAGAGTACGGCAAAGTGCGTGACCTGCACCTCAACTTGGACCGACGCACCGGCTACGTCAAGGTACGTACACAGCACATGCTCATGCATTCTAGGGATATGCACTTCTTCAGTACAAGACCAAAGCTGAGGCACAGAGTGCCATTGATGCTTGCAAACAGGGGCTGACGCTGTTGGAGCAGGCTCTCGACGCAGACTTTGCCTTTGTGCAGCCACCAGGGAAGACTGACGCAAGAGTCCCTCGTCGCATGACGCGCGATCGCAGCTTATCCCCCATGCGACAGTAGCACTATGTACTTGTATACCAAACGCTCACGAAATCACCTGGGTCTCCGGCTCGCTGGCGGCCCCAGGGCCAGGGCCAGCCGACCCAAGGTCGTCAGGGCGGCGTGGAGCGATGTGGAGGCCCCTCCACATCGAGAGAGGATCGATTCGCTGACTATTCGTAATCACGTGCCGCGATTTTCCCACGGTGCTGTGCGGTCAGAAAAGCTGCCACGCCTGGCACCAGCTCTTTTCCTCACACTTGTTGGGAACCGCAAGGACGCCACACACAGTTTGGTTAGCTGTTCATCATGCAAGTGTTCGTCAAGACCTTGACGGGTAAGACGATCACCCTCGAGGTGGAGTCTTCCGACACGATCGAGAATGTGAAGGCCAAGATCCAGGACAAGGAGGGTATTCCCCCGGACCAACAGCGTCTGATCTTTGCTGGTAAGCAGCTGGAGGATGGCCGCACGCTGAGCGACTACAACATCCAGAAGGAGTCGACGCTGCATCTGGTGCTTCGTCTGCGTGGTGGTGCCAAGAAGCGTAAGAAGAAGGTCTACACGACCCCCAAGAAGATCAAGCACAAGCACCGCAAGGTCAAGATGGCTACGCTCAAGTACTACCGCATCAACGACGATGGCTCTGTGAAGCAGCTGCGCCGTGAGTGTCCCTCGCCTGAGTGCGGTCCGGGTATCTTTATGGCCTGGCACCACAACCGTCAGTACTGCGGTAAGTGCCACCTGACCTACCTGTTCCAGGAGGGCACGACGAAGCCTGAGTAAGGTAGTGATGGGTCTATAGGATACATATCACACCCAAAAATGCGCTGCTTGTTTCAGCGATATACAGTCGTGAGTGTCGGTGCGAACTAGTGGTATCTACCCACAACGGCAAGGTTAGGGCGGGAAATCGTGCGGGTCCAGCTGGAAGTACGGGTGACTCAGGGCCTCTTCCACCGTGATCCGTTTGGCTGGGTCGAATTCCAGAAGTCGACGCAAGAGTGAGACAAAGGCATGGTGGTGCTTAGCATAGGCCGGAGGACTAGCCACAATGTCTTGTAGCGGCTTCATGCTCTGTACAAATCGCCGGCTTTGCTTACTTGTATCTGGCCGAGGGTAATCGAGGCGACCGTGGTAAAAGTACTCGGGCTTGTACGTCTCGGCCTTGCGTCGGTAGTCGTCAGGGAGCTTGCCAAGCACCATCTCCATCATGGCAAGGTGCTCGAGATTATCGTGCGTCTGGAAGAGCGCCTCGCCTGTGTAGAATTCCACTAGGATGCATCCCAGCGACCACACGTCGCAGGGAAAGGACCAACCCATACCCAAGATGATTTCAGGCGCTCGATAGTGCCGCGTCGATACCACACCCGAGTGGTACTCGTTGCTGAATGTAGCGCTGCCAAAGTCGATGAGGCGAATCTCGGCGCTGCGAAGGACGCGTTTCTTGCGCGCGTTGGAACGCCGCGACGTGGATGCCACGTCAGAAGATGCGTCGACCAGCAACACATTCTCTGGCTTGAGATCCGTGTGAATCAGAGAGAGCCTGTGCATATAAGCGACGCTGCGCAGCAGCTGCTTGGCAAAGAGCCAAATGTCACGGCAGGGAAACGGCTGAAACTTGTTGTTCTTGAGAAAGTCGAAGACGCTGCAGTCGAGCAGGTCAAATACAATGCATATGTGGTTCCGAAAATCAAAGGACTCGAGAAGTTGGACACATTGGTACCGATTGAGTGGGTCGTGTTGGCGCAGGCATTGCAGTACGCGTATCTCAATCTGACTCGCATCACGGTACTTTTGTACGGCGCGAATCACTTTGATAGCGACATTCTTGCCCAGTTTGCGATCGTAGCACTGCACGACTTTGCCGAAGGTGCCTTGGCCCAGCAAGCTGCGAATTTGATAGCGTGGTGTGATAAATTCGCCTTCGCGCACGATGATATGGCCGTCTTTGTCATCCAACGGTGCCGTGAAGTTGGCGCGCGGCAAATCAGGTCCCGAGCACCGCAGGCGCCATGCGTCGGGGTGAGTCGTTTCGAATGACGGTGCAAGCTCAGGCATGCCCGACGACGGTGGCATCTGTGCAGGGCTGGTGACAGGTACGGCTGTCGGCGCCGGGACGGTGGCAAACGCAGCCAGCGAAGGTAGCTGGGACAGGGAGGCAGCGGCCGGGTCGACAGGCGCTCCCGGTACATCGTTGCGGCGCTGGCGCTTCATAGGCATAGCCTCGGTAAATTCCCAAGGCACAGGAGACTTGCGCTTGCTGCCGGCGTTGATGGCAGGGCGCGTGGACGCAAGAGGCGCATGGCCCTGTAATGGTGATGCGGGTGGCGGTCCATCGTCGTCGTCATCGTCGTCGCTCACGACGTACACAGGCTGCTCCTGGCCGTTGATGATCTCGTGAATGCACATACGCGGGCGAGGATGCGATGGAGCGTCGGGACCCGAAGGCAGCAGCTGGTTCAGCATGACATCGGACGCAGAGGCGGCAGGGTATGAGGATGCATGTATATCCGATGAGGGCGCGGAATAGTACATCGGTACATCGTGCATCGGCGATGATATGGGCATGTACGAGGCATCGATCATGCCTCGCTGAGAGGTGGATGGACTCGTGGCGTCACCGGAGGCGTGTGGGGAGATCCTCCGCTTCTTCAGTCGGGGAACGACGGTCGCCATACCCCACAAAATCTTACTACCGTGTTCTCACGCGCGCCAATGTGCGTAGTGCGGGTACGTACGACTGTAGGGCTCGTAACCAAGGCGGAAGGCCGGGAGTCGGTGTGCGATGACTTTTCAGGCCGCTGTAGCGCGGGCACACAGCGTGAGTGTGATTGGGTGGACGTGCAATGTCGCCAGGCTTGACGGTGTGGAGGCCAGTCGCAAGGGGGGGGGCTCGGCCAGCGTCCTGCGGTAATCACGTGGCATCGTCAGAGGGGCGGTGGGCGAGTGGCCCTCAGCCGTGCTGTTTTCTTTGTCGTCCATGCGAAGGAACGTGTTATCGATGCGGATGCATCATGCGCGGGCTGCCATCAGCGCGGCTATGGCAACGCGGTGCATGGCCGCGCCCCACCGTACGGCAGCGTCGTCGGCGGCTGTCGCTGCTGCGACGCAGGTGCGTGGCGGCGTGCACTTGGCCAAGCCTGTGTCGCTGCCGCGCGCGAATCCGCCACCCACGAGTGAGCGCAGCCTGGGTCTGCAGCGGCTGTATGCGCAGCACCGCCCGCTTCTCGAGCACGAGCAGCTGCCTGCGCGCCCTGTGCGCATGATGCAGGGCGACGTGCTCGTCATCGAGGCGGACGATCTAGCACAGGTGATGCCTCAGCGCAGCATATGGCGGCGGCGCGCGCGTCGAGTGGATACCGATACGTTTTCGCATCTGCTAGACCGACTCTCTCAGCTGAGCCTGTCGTCGCGCAAGTCGCGCATTGCCCGGCGTGTGCGCTCGCGCGGCTTCACGCCGTCGTCGCCAGCCGTGCTGGCAGCGTCGCAGTATGTCGAGCGAATGGAGCGAGATGCAGAGGTTCGTGAGCTGGTCATGGCGAATGCGATCGAGCAAGGTGAGGACGTCGAGCGTGCGGCGCGCCTGGGCAGCGAGGCAGAGCTCGTGGTCCTCGGCGAGCCTGCGGGCGCGCACAAGGACTGGGCGCCCGGCGTAGCGACGCATCTCGACACACATACCCAGCCGTACGTCCCACCGCAATCCGGGTCGGCGGCGCCCACGCGCCGTGTGCGTGTGCGCTCGATCGATGCTGATGCTGCGGCCGATGAGGATGCGCACCTGTGGCTGATGCAGGGCCTGGTCCAGACGCGCTTGCGTGCTGACCATGAGTGGCGTACGTTTGTGGCATCGAAGCTCGGTGAGGCGCCGTACAGCGTCTCGCTGGACAGCGTGCGTCGCAAGCGCAGAAAAAAGATGAACAAGCACAAGTACAAGAAGCTGCGCAAGCGCCAACGTGCCGAGCGCCAGCGCCTCAAGAAGTAGAGACAAAAAAGGCACGTAGCGTATACCTACTTGGCTACTTAACCCGTGCGCTTGCCGTTGCGCCGTGGGCGCGGGCGGACGACCATGCGGTTGCCGTTGCGCGAGTTGGGACTGCGCGTGCGCTGGAACTTGAGCGGGAAGCCATAGATGGAGCGTGGGTGCTTGTTCGACTTGGACTTGCCACGACCACCGCCGTGAGGATGGTCGACGGGATTCATAGCCACACCACGGACCTTGGGACGACGACCGAGCCAGCGGCTTCGGCCGGCTTTGCCAAGACGGGCGTGCTGGTGGTCCTTGTTGCTCACGGTGCCGATAGCAGCGCAGCAGTCGATCGGCACCACACGCACTTCGCCGCTAGACAGACGCACTTGCGCATGCGTGTGCTGTTGCGCCAAGTCGGCATTCTCGTCCGTCTCGACGTTTTTGCGCAGCGAGGAGAATGTCACGAGCTGGCCGAACGTGCCTGCCGAGCGCACGAGCTTGGCCGGGCCCAGCGGCAGGAGCGAAATGGCATGGATGGTCGTGCCGATGGGAATCATGCGCAGCGGGAGCACATTGCCAGGCCGGATGGCCTGCGTGCGGAAGATACCGAGATTGACAGTATCGTCGCTGTGCTGCTGCTGCTTGTGTTGCATCATATGGCGGTAGCTCTCCACGGTATCGCCTGCTACGAGTCCATCCGGAGCAAGAATATAGCTCAGACGCTTTGTCTCGCTGTGCTCAATCAGCGCAATGTGGGCGCTGCGTCCGGGGTCATACTCGATACGCACGACCTTTTGCTCACCCGGCTCCCAGCGGTAAAAGTCGACGAGGCGCAGGCGGCGTCGGTGGCCACCACCGCGGCCACGGACCGTAATGTGGCCGTGGTGGTTCCGTCCGCCCGATTTGCGCTGAGCCACCGTGAGCTCACGCACAGGCTTGCCGCGGTGCAGGTGTGGATTCAGCGGGTACCGCAGCCACCGAATCGAGGGCGTGATCGGCTTGAACATCTTGAACTGCTGGTCTGTTCGGACGTAGGGCGAGACCTTGTTTTCCTCAATGCCCAGTCGAGCAGCAATGGTATTTTTCTTGCGGTTCTCGCGCACGCGCAGCTTTTGCTGCTTCTTGAGCCAGCGACTCTCGCGGCGCGATCGCATGCGGTGCACGTCTTCCGTAGGCGCCGGCACCGCGACAGGTGTGCCATCGGCATGCACGGCCACCGAAGCACCGGAGCCGAGTCGCTCGAGCGGCTGGATGACTGGTGCGGCACGAGCCGTAGAGATCGCTGCATGCTGCCACATGCCGCGGTGCATGCACTTGCGCACCGGCATCGACATGCCCTGTGCCAACGACGACATGCTGGACGCAGCGATAGGCGCCTGGCAGGAAGGCATCGCCGTCTTCTCTTCTCATGACGTCACGTGATGAGGCAGTCGCACGCACGCCACGCCGCTCGTCGCGCGGTGTCTTGCCACCACGTCCGCGGTGCCTGGGTGTGATGGTGCTCATTTCGACGTCGGACAACGAGCAATTTAGCGTGGACCGCGATGTCGCGGAGAGGTCTTTGCTGATCAAGCAGCTCATCGAAGATATCGGCGAGTCCGACCAGGCGATCCCTCTGCCGAACGTCAGCTCGAGCGTGCTGACCAAGGTGCTGGAATACTGCAGCCACCACCGTAACGACCCCCTGTCTGTCGCGGACGAGCCGGACGAGATTCGCCGGCGCGCCACCGACATTTCTGAATGGGACGCGCGGTTCATCCAAGTCGATCAGGAAATGCTCTTTGAGATTATCCTGGCGGCGAATTACCTCGATATCAAGAGTCTACTGGACATCGGATGCAAGACAGTGTATGTACGCTAGGCTGACCGTCAGGGCGAATATGATCAAGGGCAAGCAGCCCGAAGAGATTCGCAAGCTGTTCAATATCCAAAACGACTTTACCCCCGAAGAGGAGGCTCAGATCCGCCGTGAGAATGTAGGTCGACACGCACTAACAGCAGGAATGGGCCGAAGATCGCTAGTGTTCATAGAGGAAAGGGTGCCCCGCAGCGTCGACGGCGGCGGTCGCGACGTGGCCAGTGCAGGCTGAGCGTTGTGGAATTATGCGTGTGAGGCCCCCTCTTTTTTCAGCGCGCGCGCTCCTATAAAAGGAGGCCCATAGTCGGGTGGCGCCTCGAGGCACGCCGATTTTTGCGTGGGTCCGCCTACCATGAGCGGTAGTATGCCTGCGACACGCCTAGATAGGCTCGTGTCTCTCTTGGATATCGGGTCGTCATCGCTGATCCGCACCACCGCGGCGACGCAGCTGGGCCAAATTGCGGCGCTGCGTGTGCGAGGGGCAAGCACGGCGCACGAGGGCGCGTCTTCGTCGGAACCCGCGGTGTACCGCGGCACAGATGGCGAGTGGAATGAAGTCCTGACACTGCTGGCCCGTGTCGTGCCGCTCCTGCTGTCCAAGAACTGGGACACACGCATGGCGGCGGCGCAAGCCATCTACCACATCACCCAGGCCGCTGGCGTATGGGATCCCGACACAGGGACGGAACGCCATGTATCGGCCCCTATCAAGACAGAGGAGGCGCCGTCGTTGGGCGAAGCGGATCGCCTACAGTTTGCGAGCTTCTCCCTGCCGCATGTCTTGCAGACAGGCACCAAGCTCCTGGCGTCTGTGGGAAAGGAGTACGATGTGCCTGAGCTCATGAGTCGCGAGCGACTTCAGCACGCAAAGAAAGACGTACTTGGGAAGCTGGGCCTCGGCTTCGGTGCCGACGACATGGACATGGGCATTGATATGGAGGCCGAGCTCGCCGGGTCCAAGCCGGCGCCCAAGCCGGCGCCTGCACCGGAGCCGGAGTCTGGCGCAGACCGTGCACTGAGCGCTCGCGAGCGCAATCAGCTGAAGCGCAAGCGCAAGCTCGAAGCCAAGGCCCAGACACGCGCGCCGGTAGCGCGTGTCGAGCCGGAAAAGCGGGCCAAGTTGGACAGCACTGCTCAGGCCTCCGACAAGGCGGCCGCCGTCTTTTCGCTGCAGACGCAGCGTGGCGAATGGCCCTTTCGTGCGCTGGCCGAGCTTCTGAGTGTCGAGTTATTCAGTCCGACTTGGGAGGCGCGGCATGGTGCGGCGCTCGGTCTGCGTGAGCTGTTCCGGACGCAGGGCTATGGCGGCGGACGCGTGATGCATGTGTCGAAGCAAGACAATGACGAGCGCCACGCTGTGTGGTGCGAGAATCTCGCGGTGCGTCTGTTGTGTGTGTTTGCGCTCGACCGGCTCGGCGACTTTGTGTTTGACCATGTCGTAGCGCCCGTGCGAGAGACGGCGTCGCAGACCTTGGCGCAGCTGCTGCCGCACATGACGAATGAGCTGGTGCGAAGTACGCATCACGTCCTCCTGGAGATGGTGCGGCAGGACTCGGTGCGGGAGGCGCAGCTGGTCGGACGCGAGGGGCAGCGGCCGTATATTTGGGAGGTGCGGCATGCGGGCCTGCTCGGCATCAAGTACGAGGTGATGATGCGCGTCGACGTCCTGGGCGTGGAAGACGACATGCTGTCGGATGTGCTGGACGTGGCTCAGCTAGGACTCCGCGACAATGACGACGACGTGCGCGCCGTAGCAGCTGCGATGCTCCTGCCCATCACCTCGAACATCGTGTCGCACCAACTCGCGCGCGTATCGGACCTGCTGGATCAGCTGTTCGTCTGCGTCAGCGACAAGCGCGATGACCTGTCGAGCAGCGCCGCCAGCGTCATGGATCTACTCGCGTCGCTCATGTCGCACGCCGAGGTGCTGGGCATCATCGACGTGGCATCGCTCGCGCAGCGCGTCACGATGCTCTTCCGCTTTTTCCGGCACACGATCACCAATGTGCGCCTGTCGATGCTCAACGCTATGCATGCCCTGCTGCAGTGCACGTCGCTGCCGCACGACTGGGTCACCGACGACCTCATTCGACTACTGCTCCAAAACATGCTCGTCGAAGAACGCGCCCCCATTCGGGAGGCCACGGCGCGTGTGTGGTCTCAGGCCCTACAAGTGCTCGGCCCGCGCGCCGCTCAGCTCGCCGCCCCGCATTTTCCCGCGCTTCTGGCCCTGGTCATGACGCCCATTGGTACGCCGATGGACACGTCCCTGTTTTATGAGCCGCCGCGCGCGCGGTCGGAACACAATATCGATCGTGGCATTCTCGCACAAGATCTGACCCTGGTCAGCACAGACACCGTCCTGCGCGGACGTTTGGGCGCTGCGTCGGCCCTGGGCGACCTGTTGGCCCTCGCGCCGCCGTCCTCAGAAACGTGCGAGCGCCTGCAAGAGGCTCTTGAGGCGCGCTCAGCGCTGCAAAAGTGTCTTGGCGCCGTCATGGCGCAGCGATGGGCCGAATGTGTGCCTCGCGTAAGCGAGCTGCTGGCCATCGATGCCGTGCGAGGCGTGCACGCGACGCTCTTGCAGCTGCTCGACACGTCCATGCCGCCCATCTACACGGAAATGCACGTCCTGCTGCAGCGCATGCAGCACGACTGCCACGTCCTGGGCCAAATGATGGTCCGCGACGCCCACATCGCTCGGGATCGTGTGCCGGCCGTGTCCAGCCCATGTACGACGGCAGACGCCCACAGGCTGGCCGAGACGGCCGCCACCCTCGCACCCTCCTGTACGACAGTCGTTGAGCAGAGCCGCAAGATTCAACGTGCGATCGAGCAGTACGATGCCACGAAGGAAACGCAGGACGTGTTGGTACTCGCTGCCGTAGCCGGCGCCGTCGTCGCATGGGGCGTGCTTCCGCCAAAGCTCAACCCACTCATCCGCAGCCTGATGAACAGCATCAAGTACGAAGAGAATGCAGATCTGCAGGCACGCGCCGCCTGCTCGATCGCCCGCCTCGTGCGTCTATGTACGCTGCCTACCGCGCACGCGAATCCCAGCGCCAAGATCGTCAAGAATCTGTGTGCGTTCGTGTGCCAGGACACGTCGATCACGCCGCTCTTTGTCGAGACCAAGGGCGAGCGCGAGGGCACAGGCGCACTGCCGGTCCCCTCGCCGTCGGAGCGGCGTGGATCGGCGGAGCCCGAGACGCTCACGCCCAGTCGCCTCATTCGCCGCGGCGCCGAATGTGCGCTTATGCACCTGTGCCAGCTGTTTGGCGCTCAGATCTGGGACGAGCTGCCGATCCTCTGGACATGTGCGGCCGAACCGCTCCTCCACGATGCGCCCATGGACGACGCACGGGGCCAGGCGCTCCTAGACGCATGCTCCGTCCTCGAATGCATCGCGCCGCATGTGCACACCGACCTGCACGAATCGCTCGCATCGCTGTTGGACGCGCTTGTGCGTGTCTCGCAGAACGAATTCCGCGTGCTGCGTAGTGCGAGTGCGCGGTGCTTTAGTGTGGTGACAAAGTGCATCACGGATCAGGGGATGCATACCCTGGTCGAGCAAGTCGTGCCGGTGCTCGGCTCGGCGGAACTGCTATGTCGTCAGGGCGCGATGGAAGTCGTGTCGTGCACGGTGCGTGTGCAGGACGAGCGCCTGCTGCCGTACGTGCTCTTCCTCGTCGTGCCTGTGCTCGGCCGCATGAACGACAGCGACGAGTCGATCCGGCTGCTGGCGACGAACACGTTTGCCGAGCTCGTCAAGCTCCTGCCTTTGATTCACGGCTTGCCTGACCCGCCCCACTTTTCGCCAGCGCTGCTCGCTCGCCGCGAGACCGAAAAGGCGTTCCTCGCTCAGCTGATGGACGGCTCCAAAGTCGCGCCGTACAAGATGCCGATCGAGATGAAGGTCCAGCTCCGGCCGTACCAAATGGACGGCGTCAGCTGGATGGCCTTCCTTGCCCGATACCAACTGCACGGCATTTTGTGCGACGATATGGGTCTCGGAAAAACACTGCAGTCCATTGCGCTCCTGTCGTGCAAGCATCATGAGCGGAATGAGCGGTGGGAGCAGACACAGGCGCCCGATGCGAGGCGCATCCCGTCTCTGATCGTGTGTCCTCCGACGCTCACAGGCCACTGGGTCCATGAAATCGAGACCTACTCGCCGAACCTCACGGCCTTGCTGTATGCCGGGCACCCAAGCGATCGCGCGCGACTCAAGGCGCAGATCAACCAGGTCGATGTCGTCGTCATGTCGTACGATGTGGTCAGGAACGACGTACAAGACCTAGCGTCTCGATCATGGTTCTACTGCATTCTCGATGAAGGCCATGTAATCTGCAGTCCCAAGACGAAAACGACGCGCAGCGTCAAGCAGATGCGGGCTCAGCACCGCCTCATTCTCTCCGGCACGCCGATCCAGAACAATGTGCTCGAACTGTGGAGCTTGTTCGACTTTTTGATGCCGGGCTTTCTGGGCTCGGATCAGTCGTTCCACGAGCGCTTTGCGCGACCTGTGCTGGCGTGTCGCTCAGGCAAGCCCAGCGCCGCGGAAAAAGAAGCGGCTACACTCGCGCTCGAAGCTCTGCATAAGCAAATCGTGCCGTTCCTGCTGCGTCGTCTCAAGGAAGACGTGCTGGACGACTTGCCGCCCAAGATTATTCAGGATGTCGAATGTGAATTGAGCGACATACAAAAGCAGTTGTATGACGACTTTGTCAAGGCCACAGATGACGACGACGACGACGAGCAAGACAAGAAGGACCACGCCGAGCCGAAGGAACAGCAGCATATATTCCAAAAGCTGCAGTACCTGCGCAAGCTCGCTAATCATCCCTCGCTCGTACTCGATGCCGCGGTGCCGGCCCAAAAGAAGTTGCTAGAGCAGGTGAATGCGAACCGCGGCACCTTGGCCGGGCTGTCGCATGCCCCTAAACTCCAGGCACTTCGACAGCTGCTGCTAGACTGTGGTATTGGTCACGACACACAAGCGAATGATGCTGCGCTGATTGGCGCCGATACCGGCGCGTCGGTGTCGCAACACCGCGTGTTGATTTTCTGCCAGATGAGGCACATGCTCGATGTGATTGAGCAGGACCTTTTCCGCACGCTCATGCCCCAAGTGACGTACCTCCGCCTGGACGGCACAGTAAGCAGTGATCGTCGGCACAGCATTGTACAGTCCTTTAATGCCGATCCAAGCATTGATATTCTCCTGCTTACGACGTCGGTCGGTGGTCTGGGCCTTACCTTGACCGGCGCTGATACCGTCATCTTTGTCGAGCACGACTGGAATCCTATGAAAGATTTACAAGCAATGGATCGGGCACACCGCCTCGGCCAGAAAAAGGTCGTCAATGTGTACCGCTTGATCACACGCAACACCCTTGAGTCGTCCATTATGGGTCTGCAACAGTTCAAGATGAACATCGCCAACTCGGTCGTGACGCAGCAAAACAAGTCCATCGACCAAATGGACACAGACCGCATCCTCGACCTGTTCGGTCCCTCGCCTCCCAGCGACCCACAGGCTGAGACCAAGCCCCCACCTGTCAAGGGCATCAGCCAAAAGGCCCTGCTGGCTAGCCTGGAGCACATGCCCGATATGAACGAAGACGAGTATGCCGACATGAAACAGTGGCGCCCTTCCGCTTCATAGACTACAAGAGTTGCATGGCGTCCACCGGTGACGCCACGGCCCAGATGCCAGCAATGTCCAAGTCAAACTTGACTAGCGTGTCTCGCTTGCCTCCACGAGATGGCTCACGACGCAAGGCACCCAGTGTCTCGGGAGCCGTGGCAGGCTCCGGCTCACCCTCTTCGCGCACAGGCAAGAGCGGCGGGTCCACGAGCGCGCTCACGCCCACGGTAAGGATTTTTTCGCGCAGCATAGACACCTGCAAGTCAGACACGACTCCGAGGTTCGTGAGCACAAACGAGTCGAAAGGGATGGTGATCGTCTGCCAGTTTGTGCCCTGGGATTCATCGAGAAAGAGACGATGCTGGTACAGATCCGTCGTAACAGGTCCATCTGTCTGTATATTGACGAAAAAGAGCGGCGGATCAGGGGAACGTGCAGGCACATTGCCATACGGGAGGCCTAGCGCCTCCACGGCCCGTGGAATGGCCGGGCCCGTCTGGTCGTTCGCATGCAACGCGGACCGAAGCGACGGCGACGACGGAGTCGAGGAGGATGCCAAGCGGTTGCGCACAAGGATAGCTAGGTATGGGTGGAAGGACGTATCCCAAGTCTGCATGCTGAACAAGGTTGGCCGGGTCTTGTTCCGAAATGCGGCGTATCCGCTTCGCTCAAGTGAGGAGCCACGAGGAATCTGCGAGCTGAGCGTTCCATAGAAGCGACCAAATACAGTCGGCACATTTCCCTCGTGTGTCTCGCGCTCTAGCGAAAAGTGGCAGCGCGAGAGTCCGCCAATATCCGAGTCAGATCCTGTGGCAATCTGCTCGAGATCAGCGGGCGTGGCCAACTTGAAGAAGAGCTGAGAGTCCGTGGCATGCTCCATCGCAGAAACTTCCATGCGCATAATTCGTGCCGTGTCATTCTTGACGCCCAACAGGGAGCGTCGGAGCGCCTGCCCCAGACGCGACACGAACGACATGATCGATCGATCTGCTACGATGGAACGTGCGCAGGACCCCTGATGATAAACACGTGCTAGACACGTGACAAGAAGAAAGGTGCGAGCAAAAGGTGACAGGGACGCGGCGCTTGGGTGGCGACGACAGATGATCACGGCTGCAGGACGGATGCCGATCACACATATCGTGCTGAAACGTTCACTGCACTCAACAGCACGATGTGGAAACATTCCTCGCTCACCGTTTCAGGTGTTTGTAGACACTCTGCGTCAAGAGTTGACCAAGTCGCGTGAGTTTCAGGACAATTTGAAGCAGTTGCAGGGTGAGTCGGCCAAGTTCCAGGACTCGGAAACCATGCGCAAGGCGCGTGAAGCGTATGAGCGTGCTCGAATTGTGTCCTCGATCAAGCACAATCCGCGTCTGCAGGCCGCAGCCGAGCAGCTGCGAAAGAATGGTGGACAGATCAGTGCAGCCATCGGCACGACGCTGCGACAAATGGAAGAGAGTGAGCTGATGCGCTCGCTTTCGGCCATGTCAAGCCGTATTCGTCAGCAGCTAGAAGACTCGACGGCGCCTGTGCGCAACACAGAAGTATACAAGGCGTTTGCTGAGACCATCAATGAGGCATTTGACGACGGCAACTCGGGCATTGACATTCGCCTAGCACAGGGAACCAGCGCCGCTGATGCGCGTCGCATAAAGCGCGAATTGCGTTTGCGCAAGATTGGACGTCGTCCGCCCGTGCACGATGTGGAAGCGGAACCTGTTGATCCCATCGTGGCAGCCGCTGCTGCGGCCGGAGAGGCAGCCGGTCGTGAGACGTCTGGCGCCGAGGCCCCAGCTGACCAGCCGCAACCCGCACCCAAGAGGTTGGGCGGCTATGCGGTCATGAACCGCGTGAATGAGAATGCGAATGCAGGCAGCGACCTTGTGTTGGCGCCTGAGTCAGCGCAAGGATCGCGGTGGGAGAAGTTTACGCAGCAGAGTCCCATTATGCAGCGCCTGTCCGAGTGGCACGAGCAATATCAAGACTCGGAAAACCCCTTCATCGAGCGTCTGCGTGGCGTGACGAACCGCGTGGCATCATGGTTTGAAGAGAACGAGACGGCGCAGGTCGTGCGGTCTATCAAGCAACTCGATCCTTCCTTCACCCTCGCTGGCTTTACGACCGAGCTGCGTGAGTACGTCGTGCCGGAGGTGTTGGATGCATACCACACGGCGCAGCGCAACCTGCTGCGGCAATGGTGTGGCGAGGCGACGTTCAATGTGTTGATGGCGACACTGGAACCCTACATGAAACGCGGCTACGTGGCGGACGGCCGTATTCTCGACCTGAGCAGTGTGGATGTGGTACAGGGCAAGATGCTGGAGACCGGCCCGATGCCTGTGCTCGTCATCACGTTCCAGACGCAAGAACTCATGTACTTTAAGGACCCGAAAACCGGCGAAATTATCGATGGCAGTGTCGAGCAAGCCATCCAGTGCCGCTATGCCATGGTGTTGACTCGCGTGGAGTCGGAGTTGGAGAATGAGATCACGGGTGGTTGGAAGATTATCGAGCTGGCCCGCCGTGGACAAACAGCCTTTATGTAGCTGTGCACGTACTATGACAAGTGCGTGCAGGGATCGCAGGCAAGCACGCCGTCATAGTCGGCGTGCGGATAGCCCCAACTTTGGAGAAACTCGCGCACACTGGATGCGAGCTTGCCGCGCGAGCGGATGCTGTGTTTGCCGGCGCCGACACACAAGTATGCTAGGCCGCGGAATCCTTCGGACTCGAGGGCGAGTAAAAATTGTTCGCACGCCTCGAGCGCCTCGTCCACATGCAGGCCGTGCAAGTCGAGTACAGCTTCTGTACGTTCGTCCAGCGACAATGATGCACCTGCCACCTGTGGCTTGGCAACGCCGAGGCACAGACCAAGACCTGCGCCCATCCACCGGCCACGCAGACCCCGTGAGCCGCGTTCCTGACTCGCCTGAGCACTGCTGCCCCAGCCGCCCGCATCACCGCCCGCCCCGACCTGGAGACGCTCGCGCAGACGCTCATGCCGCGCGTGCAAAAGAGCTTCGATCGTCTTCCAGTGGTCCTGATTTTTGGGTTGTGAGGCGCGTACTTTGCCCATGTCAATGGCCAGGGCGCTACCCGTCGACAACGTTGGAAGCAGGGAGGGCGGCCGAAGCGCGAGACGCTTGCTCGATACAGTGCTGGTGCTGCCACGCGGCATGACTTTGGGTGTCGTCGAGGCAGGGGCACTCTTGGCAGCCATCGCCCAGGGCGTTTGGGACGCATCGGGCTTGGGACGCGGAGGGATCCACGAGGGCTCAGGCTCGGGTTCTGGCGGCGCTGGAGCGACTACGATGCTCTGTGCGAGCATCGATAGTGCTTCATAGTCATGCATGAAAAGGCATGGGTCGTTCAGGCATTGGCCCCGGAGCCAAAAACGGCAAAGCGCCTTGTTGAGATCGTGAGAAAAGCGGCAGTCACTCCGTCGGCACTCGCCCGCGAGGAAGAAGCGACATACGCGCGTGGTGGGATCATCAGAGCCTGCTGAGTCAGGCGGCTGCATATCCATGATATCCACGCCTGCATCATGGGCCTGCTTGACAATTTGGAGCGCCGCACTTATGTCGTAATGGCTGATGTCCAATGCATGCTGGATCATGAGGGAGGCGCGCTGGAAGCGGTGCGGTGCATCTGGCTCATCAGAAAACAAGCCCTGATTATGTGCGACAAACACACTGCAAAATACCTCGAGTGGCGTGAGCATGGGCGCACTCGCCTCGGCGTGCAGAGAAAGAGTGCTCATATCTGGCACCGATAAGGGAGGAGCAGAGGCCGCGCCTTGGTATAAGACAGAAGCGCTCGGTGGCGCGAAAGGAGAAAACTCATCTTCTTCTTCATCTGGAAATGCGTCTGGCGCTGATACCTTGATAGGCTGCGGCGGACGAAGTTCGTTGGCATGTCGTGCGTCGGTGGGAGGGGTATACGGCGACGACGGGGTGGATGAAGGCGTAGACCGGATCACCGTAGATGTGCGCATGGTATCATCTCGGTGCTGGAGCATAAGTGTTAGAGCAGCCGCATCGAGCTCTGCCTCAGATATGGGCCGGATGCGCTGCATATGCCCACGGAGCACCTCATGCAGCGCCATGCACGCGTCGTCATCGTCACCGTCACGCATCCGATCCAACTGCGCTAACAAAGCGTTCTCTGCGTCCATGTATTCTTTCTTATCCAGCTGGCGCCCCAACAGCGAATGCAGGAAGGCACGCACATGGGCATGCCCCGATGACGTCGCCATAACGGTCGTGGCAACCGCCCACGGAGGTGGGTGTCCTTGTTTGTCACGTGCCGACTGGCGCCCACCCACGCGGCGAAGGCCTACGCCGAGCTGGCTACGATCGGCCATGGCGACGCGACGCAAGCGTGATCTGATTGAGCGTGTGCGGTACCCGAATCCGCTGCCTGCGTTGCCGCATGCGCCGAGGCTCACGAGGATCCCGGAGCCTGAGCCGAACTATGTGTCGCCGATGTACCTGCAACGGATGGCAGAGTCGCTGCAGCTGCCTCTGACGGTGGATGCCGAGGCGGGCATGCCCTTGGACCTCGCGCGACTGGAATACCTGTGGCTGGAAGACGGCACGCACCCCTCTGAAATGGACGGCGTGCTGGAGTGGGACAAGCTGGACGAAGATGATGCCTTTTTGTTGTCGGAAGCAGGCATGCAGCCGGCGGATGCAGAAGATTTGGCGCCGCAGAGTACGGCGCAGGCCCAAGCAGCGAGCGTGACGTGGCTGCGTCGTACAGAGTACCTCGGTGCTGAGCAACGGAAGCAAAAGGCAGAAGCGAAGGCTGACCACGAGGCGCCCAGTCACGACACGTCTCGGCCCGCGCAGATTGAGCGCATCCTGCATGGCTTTGACGCGGCCAATGCACCGCTGGCTTCTTTGCGGCACCCAAACAAGCCACACGTGCATGCCGTGGAAGCGTACGAGCTGCTGCCTGATCCAGAGACATGGACGACAAGCTTCCAGGTCGTGCGCTTCGCGAGTGCCTTGGGCCGAGCGAATGATCCCCGGTGGGATGCCGCCATGCTGCGCCCCGTCACAGATCCCATCACCGGTAAGCAGCGTGTCTCTATGTACTTGACCTGCGCCGATACATTACCGCAGTACGGAGAGCCAGACGCGGTCGATGCAGAGGAGCTCGATGCAGAGACGCAGCAGAGGCGTCAAGATACAGCAGCGGCGCGATTCAAAAAGCGCCGTCGCCTTGGTACATACCCCCGCGTCCCGTGGCTCGATGGCGAAGACGGCGGCGATGCGAATGTATACGGCACGGGATACCGTCATGTGCGTGATTTTGAGCCGATGGACCAGCCCGTGCCAACAGACCACCTGCTCGCCGTGGTCTTGGACGACGAAAAGCCTGATGCTGCGCCTGAACTGGCACATGTACAAGTCGATGCGCCGATCAGTGCCCAAGATGAGGAGGAGGATCTGTTTGGGGATGAAGACGAGTCGCTGAAGGATGTATCGACGACGCTTCCACCCCAGTCCGAGGCAGAGCGTGCTCGGCAGCAGCATGTCGTGGCGCCAGCATCGCAGGGCCGCAAAGTGGCGTACTATCACCACATTGATATGCGGTATGGTCTGCAAATCCGTCGCGCACGCAAGACAGAGCAGCGTCTCCTTGTGCCATACGAAGGATTCTGGCACCGCATGATCGTGGGACACCGGCCCATGACGGAGCGCGAATTGACCAAGCGCCTCTTTCTTCGCGACAGTGTGGACAAACTCAATCTCGAAGGCATGGAGTACGTCGAGAGTGAGTCGGAAGAAGAAGAAGAAGAAGAAGAAGAAGGGAACAACGACCAGGAAGAAGGTCTTAGCGCGTTCGAAGAGGGACACGACCAGGAAGAAGGCCGAAAAGCGCCCGAAGAGGACGAGGACGCCTCGATGGAAGACGCAGCTTTGCATGAACAGGACGAAGGAACGGGCCACCAAGGCCCAGAGGGGACGAACGAGGAAGAAGGTGAAGAAGGCGAGGGTGAGGAAGGCCAAGGAGAGACGGCAGATGAGGGCGGCGAGGACGACGCCGATGAAGAAGCCGATCTCGAAGTCGATGCCGACGAACTGGCCGACCTACAGGCCGAAGCCGACTTGCATCCCGACGACATGCCTACCGAAGGTCGGCGGCGGCATACATAGGTATCTCATGCTATGAAGCAATCTTTTCTGGTGGACGCCAATTCACACGCGGGCCAATCTCGTACAGATCCTCTAGCATGTCTTCGAGACGGCCATCGCGCTCAAACTCTTCATACTTGCGAAACAGCTGCAGCGCAGCGAGAGCATCCTCGATGGAGTCATGCCCGTCATGCTGCTCAACGCCAAGTGCAAGACCTTGCTGAATGTCTTTTTTGAGCAGAAACCACGAGAGGAAGCGGAGCGACAGGTTGCGCGGATGCGCTGGCGAATGATACAGTTGCACAGTATCAATGACCTGACTCGGCGGCACGAAAATGTTAATGATCCGAAAGTCCTTGGCCAGACCATGTCCAATAAAACGGCATCCAAGGTCCGTGAGCATGCGCAGCTTTTTGTAGGCTGTCTTGTGCGATACAAGCGTGCGCTGCGTCCGTTTCGGATCGAGATCGTCCGGCTGGATACCGGAGAATTGCGTCAGGTAATCGACGATCGGCTCCGTGGTCCAGATATGGTCATCAATGAATGGCTCGCCCTCGCGAGGACCTTCGCCACGCAGCACGGAGACGCGCGCTAGAGCCAGGCTACTCGGCTGGATGAGCGTGCGTGTGCCGTCTGAAAACACCTCGAGTTCCTCCTGCGCCAGCGACACAAACTCGGCATCAATGGCGACGAGCGTGCCGGGCTTGGGCAGCTCAGACTCGGACAGAATCCGGTGGCGGCACAGGTCATCGCGTCGATGCTGAGATATGTGCGTGTCCTGCAGCAGCAGCGATAGATCAGGCCGCAGATGGCGCGCCAGATCCGCGAGATGCTTGGCGTGAGACTCGGCCACGTCATCGACGCGTTCCCACACAAGCAGCGCAGGCACTTTCCACGGCTCGCCGAAACGCAGCGCCTCCGCCTCGGTAATGGGGCGCACGAGGAAGTCGTTAAAGACGTACCAAGCGTCCGGCGCGTCGTCATCGTTCGGAGCACGGACAAGAGCACACAGATGCGGGGCATCACGGGCCCCTTGAGCTTGGATGACCATCGCACGGAGCGTGTAGCAGGCTGTGCCCGCACGCGGCCACGGTGCGGATGCGTCCCATAGACTCTGCGTGTGCACGTACCCATGCTCGACGTCCATGGCGAGACGAAGCGGCACAAAGCCGTGGTCTGTGGGCTCCCAGTGGTGGAACTGCTCAGCCCCATCGATGCACGTGTTCACACACAGCACAGCGGGCAGGGCATGCGTTGAAGCGACGCTGCGCCAGGTATTGTGCGGCGCAAAGCGCGTGTGGCATTGACGGCAGGTGCCTTTGAAAAAGGTCTCGCGCAGAATCGAAGCACTCAGGAGCGTCGCAAAGTCGTACGTATGAGGTGCGGCACCGGTGGGGTATAGCAAGTCGACGACATGCGCAAGCTGGGATCGTGCAGCGGTGTGACCACATGCATGGCATGTGCTATACTGCAGCAGGGACCATGCACACGGATTCGCACAGAGCGGCAAGAATGCTCGATCAAGAGCCGCAGAGGTGCTTGTTCGAAGAGCGTGCTGGGACGCACACTCGAGGAAAAAGTGGTTCAGCGTCTGGGCCATGTGCGAATACGGCGCGTTCGATTCGTCGAGAAGGCCTAGGAGGGCTGCTTGCGGCGAGCGAGTGAGGACGCGAAGCAGTTGCGTGGCCTGGCAGTGCGTGCCATGGGCGTCTTCGAGCATGCGGAAAAGGAAGCCGGCCTCACAGAGCAGGCAATCGTCGTCCGCGCACGGCATAATAGTGTGCTGCTTGGCAAACGCACGGAACGGCTGAGTATAGTGCAGCGCCTGGAAGTACGAGTTGGCGTACGCTGCGCCAATGTTGGTTTCCAGGCCCGCGTAGCGCGTCTGATTGTAGGACGCAAAGTCAAAGTCCTCCACGCCAAAGCGACTGTAGGGAATGGACAAGTGGCCATAGTAGTCGGGCATGGGCTCCGTGTGTCGTGCCGACAAGGGAGGCGGAATACGGCGCACGGCGCCGTGCTGCGTTTGGCGCAGACGCATACGTGCCGCTGGCGTGAGCTTGCCATGCCGATCAAGCCGTGCCAGCACGGGATCGGACGGCACGAGGCGGTTGCGTGTGCCACGCAGATGCCGAGGCAGCGGTGCATAGGTGAGCCCTTGAATGTGTTGGGCATGCTCCAAGGCGTCGGGGCGCACAGGCGCACGAATCGAAAACAGAGGGCTCGCGTCTGACCACAGAGCATCGTAATTGATGCGCGAAAGCAGCGGCTTGTCATAGTGCGGCATGCCAATGCACGAGAGAGGCGTGTTGTCCGTCCACTCCATCACCGGTGGTGGCGGTGCATAGTCTGGCATGCTCACGGGCGGCGTGGGATACGCATTGATACGCAGCGTGTTGGCATGCGCATCGCTGGTCCATACCCGCACAGAGCCGTCTGACTCACCAAAGGCCAGCGCCTCGGCGGACGAAGAAAATGCCAAGGCTGTGATCAATGCAGCGGAAGGCATCGAGTAAAACTGGCTCAGGCCTGGTTGGTGTATATCCACAAGCTGAAATTGGGACTGTGGCGTGGCCACAGCGACGATCGAGGACTTTTTCGGGTGAATCGCAAGAAACGCAGGACCACCTGGGGCTGTGAGAGGCGTCGGAATCAGAGCCTGCATCGTGCGCACGTCATGTGCCTTGATAAACGGCTCAGGGATGCGTCGGCCCTGACGAAGCGTCCACCCGATGCTGTAGATCAAGTGCCCATCCGTTTGCAGGTCTATCAGTCCACCGTGATGCGCAGGGAGCTTGTGCTCAGCACTTAGCGAGCGAGGATCGTGCAGCTGTATCGTGCCTTGTTCTGTCCCGACACACAAGTAACGACTGCCCTTGCGAAGCTGTGTCACCGTGCCGTCAGATACGGCACTGCGTACGACACGCCCGGATATCGAGTGCAGCGCGAATAAGGCATCATGCGAATTCGGAGCTGCGCCTCCGACAATAATGTCAGAACTCGCACTTTGCGGCGACGCACAGAGTCCGGCCAGTGCCACACCCGGTGCATGGTCCTCGATCTGCATCGACCAGCGCCCCAGTCCCTGTCGCTGCGATGCACATACACGCCCCTCACTCAGGCTGATAATAAACTTGTCATCGCTCAAAATGCCGCGCACATGCCTCGGCTGCTTCGGCGCACCATGCGCGGCTAGAGACGTGTAGCGCGGCAACGTCGGCAGCGCGCCCGTGTGTGATGTCAGTTGACCAGAGGCACTGCCGACCCACAACAGTTCAGACATGGTATCGAAGTGCAGCGATGACACATGGCCCAGCACGCCTGACACGGCATGGTCCGCCAGGACATGCGCCCGCTGCGTCCATTCCGTCATGGCGAGTAGCAGTCGTAAGACGCCACGGGCAGCGACCTCCACATTGAGTCAGCGCGTGCGGCACAAGATCAGGCCCTCGGTATCTATGAGTGGCTACAATGGCGAGATGGGCTTGAGCTTCGCACGCTCCGCCGCTTTTTCCCTGCGCCATTCAGCAATAGTAGCTTCCATCGTGCTCATGTTTTCGTGTACACGTCGCCGGCGCGCTAGCGACGCACGCTCGCCCTTGTGGCCCTTGAACATGCGTGCGCTCGAACGGCCAGCGTAGGGTCCGTGTGAGCCGTATGTCTGCGCAATGCGCTTCGCCTCTTTTTCGTCTTCCTCAGCGCTCAAAGTAGGCCACGCGATATTGGTCGGCCAGCCGGTGATCACCTCGTGTCGCGGCATTTCGTTGATGCGTCGCGCATATCGCTCAAACTTGGGACTTAGACGCACCTGATCCTCCTCGCCTATTTGGAAAGATGCTCGCACAAGTTGCGCCTGCCGACGCAGCGAGTACTTCGGGGGCTGCCAGTGGCCCGTCTCTTCATGCCGCCAGTGCTGAAATGCTTTGCGAGCCACGTCCGAGACGGGCGCCTGACCAGGCGCGATAGACACATTCGAGCAACGAGCCCGAGCACTCGCTGACCACTGCGCAAATCGGTCCATGAGCGCTTCAGGCATGCCGCGCTGTGCTTGCCACCTCAGGGCCGTGGCACGAAACGCCGTCATGATGGGCGAGTGCGAAGAATCAACACTCGGCCGATGCAAACAAACCGCTTCAGAGACACTCCACTACTATGTACAAGAGTCTGTAGGAGCGCTGCTACTCTTGCTCATCGTGCGCCGCCGCATGAACCAGCATGGACAAGCCGTTGAGCACCTTTACAAAGTTTTCCAAATTACCCGCTCTAGGGTCATCATCGTTCGATGTGCTTGTCGTCGTCGACGTGTCCTGATGTGGGATCCTCACTCCGGATGACAAAGATGAGGGAGGGGACGACGTCGTGGCATGAGTCTGGCTCCCGTAGCTAGATGCATGACTTGACGTTGCCGTTTCTTTGGATGCATTTGATGCTGATCGAGCGGAAGCTTTAGACAAAGACTGCTTCTTCGCAATCGACGCTGCCCTCGCGCGTGCCGATGCGGCTGAAGCAGACGCTGCAGAACGCGCAGAAGATCGGGATGCAGGAGAATCGTCGTTCGTGGATGAAGAGACGGGGGCGGAGGGAGCAGAAGTGACAAAAGAAGAAGAAGAAGAAGAAGAAGAGCTAGGTGTTGATGAATGGCTCGAGCTGCTATCGCTCTTCGAACTCATTGAGTTGCCGTGGTGATTGTGGGACGAACCGTCCTCTGGATGACGGCTTGGGTGATCATTATCGTCATCGTCATCGATGGTCCACCAAGTGATAGGGAAGACGCCCAACACAAGATGATGAAATTCCTGGAAAAGCGACATGCTCATATCCAGCGCCCCATGATGGCACTGCTTGGTTTGTGGACAGGCGTCCATAATCACAGCTTTGGCCGTCTTTAAACCGTTGGCAATCATGATCTTCTTGCCACACCAACTGGAGCGCTCATTCAGTGATCCGTACATAGGCTCGTTCAATGCCACAATGTGCATGCTATTATCAATGTCTTGTCCACAAGCGCCCGCCTTCCATGTCTCAACATTGTACCACGTCGCCATTCCCGAATAGGCAGACCTCTTGCCAAGTAAGATTTCCGTCGAGTTCGACATGCCTGCTTCCATCAATTTGGGTTCCAGATATGCGCTTCCTGCGCCAAGCATTGCCAGGAAACAAAGTATCCATGCTTTCCCCATGGAGATGTTTTTTGGCAATCACTACCACATTGGGACCCAATGTGCCTATCCAACATTCCGAGACTCTGCCCCACCTCCACACTATGACATGATTATGTTATATTATGCGAGCCACAACCTCCGCAAATGGACGTGCAAATCAGACAGGCAAATCCCATCCGATTCAATCTCTGCAAATCACTTGCGTTTAGTCAATTTTGCCGAAATCATTGGCCAATCAAACGCTAGACAGGCGCACTACAGAGAAAGGGCATATGGAGTAGTTTATATGCTTCGTTTCATTGGCTATAATAACGCAATTTTTTACGACGCCCGCTCTCCAACACGCCAATCCACTTGAATCGTTTGTCGCGCACGTAGGCGAATAACGCGGGGTCGAATCAAGACTAGGTTTCATGCATTGAAAATCTTGTTTCCGCATATTTGCTCACTTTTTACTATGTGATTTGTAATCCCGTCTGAGCAATCAGCCAATGTTTAGACGTGCTGAGAGTGAAATTGAAAATATGTTTACGGCACAACATAGGACATGGCAGAGGTCACACCCACAATCTCCAGGACTGAAAAGCCCACATCTTCTTTTCCCCCCACTTCATCGTCACCCCACAACATGAAGTTTTATGAGCTTCCTTCGATTCCTGGTTCTTCTAGGATCAGGGGCTGGTCTCTCACAGCTTTCTGTGCCTTTGTATGCGCAAGTGGTTTCTTGCTTTTCGGTTATGATCAGGGTGTCATGTCATTGCTGATCACAGAGCCCATGCTGGCCACTAGCATGCCCAAAATCGCCTCTTACAGCCCAAATGGTCCTGACCAAGAAGAATACTATGCCAAGCACAACGACGATCCTGTTGAATACCATCCTGAAGCCTTTGACGCCAACGTTCAGGGTGCTGTTGTCAGTTGTTATGAGCTTGGATGTTTGATTGGGTCTGGTTTTGTGCTTTTCAAGGGTGATGCGCTTGGTCGTCGTTGGTGTGTGGTGATTGGTTCGATTATCATGATTATCGGCACGATCATCATGGTGGCCGATGACCATATGTCCACTTTCATTGTCGGTCGTATTATCGCTGGTGTGGGTAATGGTTTAAATACTGCAACCATTCCTATGCTTCAGTCCGAGCTTTCGAGGCCGCAGTACCGTGGTTTGCTTGTGTTTATTGAGGGCGCCTTGCTTGCTGGTGGCGTCATGGTCTCGTATTGGATCGACTTCGGTTTCTTTTTCCTTAAATTCAACTCGGTTCAGTGGCGTTTCCCTATTGCCTTCCAGATTGTCTTTGCCATGATTCTTCTTTTCGGTGTCTTGGTTATGCCGGAATCACCCCGTTGGCTCGTCAAAAAGGGTCGTAAAGAAGATGCTAACAAGGTGCTTGGCCAGCTTTACGACCGCCCGCTTGACGATGCTGAGGTGCAACAGGAACTTAACACGCTCATGGATACTATCCGCAAGACTGAAATGGATTTGGGTCCGTTCAAGCTCAAAGAGCTGGTCACAAACGGACCTCACCAAAACTTTTACCGTTTGTTGCTTGGTTGTGGCTCTCAATGTATGCAGCAATGGACTGGTATCAACAACCTGACGTATTATGCTAGTACGGTGTTCAAGATGGTTCAGCCTGATGATGTCGCAAGTCGTGCGCTTGTTGCCAGTAGCGGTATCTTGTATTTCATTGCCGCCTCTTGCGCCATCTTCTTTATTGACATTGCCGGTCGTCGAATGCTAATGATCTGGTGTGCATGCGGTATGATGATTTGCTTTGCTATCATTGCGGGTATGGTTCAGATGGTCAAGCACCCTGAATATACTCCTGGGGGCGACACTAAGTCATACGGTAAGGTGGCTGAGGCTTTCATTTACTTGTACTTCATTCCTTGGTCCCTCGGCTGGCTCGGTATGACTTGGCTCTACCCTGCTGAAATTAACCCTATTCGTACTCGTGCACCCGCCACCGCCTTGTCGACTTGCACGAACTGGCTGATGAACTTTACGGTCGTCATGATCTCGCCACCTGCCTTTAAAAATTTGGAGGGTCACACATTCACTATGTTTGGTGCTTTCAACCTGATCTTTATGCCGATTGTTTACGTATTCTACCCTGAAACCAAGCGCCGTGGTCTTGAAGAAATGGACTTGTTCTTTGCTGACGCGCACAAGGAGGGCTTCTGGAAGGCTAGTCGCTTCCAGACGACCGCTGTGTACCTATCTGTTACCCGCCCTTACCTTACCTCTGAGGAAGTTGACGCTATTATTTCTCAGCGCGAAGACCTTGGTGGCAGCCGATTCAACAAACCAGCCATCACTAATGATATGGATGCCATTGAGCCAGAGGAAGAAGGGCTGCAGGCCTAGCCACCCCCTCCCCACATTGGCTCTAATTATATAACATAAAGACTATGCAAATTTGCTGTTTGAGCAAAGTCTTTAGCAGTTGACCTTCTATTATCGACACTATACGTGTACAGATAGTTGCTTAATGAGAGGGCCTTGAACGTGGATATGGCGAGATGTCAAATCTTGCCGCGAGAGCACTCAACTGGTCTCACGTGTCGGTTCATTCGAAGAACATTAGATAAGCGATCATGACGCGTACACTCCGCATGGACGTGCCAAGGAGTCAAGTACGACGTGGTGGCCTTGGGCGGTACGCCGGGTCATGGACGTTGATTTCCTCACGGATGATCCTCTAGATGATGTTAAATGGCCAATTCAACCTCTAGAAGTGACTCCCAGGTTTCTTCATTGGCTACCTTACCGCTCTATCACACAAGTCGAGTATGACGCTTTGCTGGTAAGGGCCCTGGAAAATCTGAGTCGCTCCGTACAGACGGAGCAATGGGGCACTAATTTAATGGAGTGGTGTCAATATTTGAAGTACTTATTCGCTTTGAAGTATCCGATGTCGCTCGCGCTTCGAGCTCGTATGGCTCGTCTCTTCTATGAGCTGGCAGTCATGCCTAAGCTCGATGCTTCATTGACGGAAATGGCGGCGACAATTTGTGTGCATTTGCTAAGTCCGAAACAACAAATAAGCATCAAGGACCTGGAATTGCCTTGGAAGCCTTTATATCATGTGTTGGAACACGAAGTTCGCCACAAGCAACGAAGAATCGGTTCATCCTCTGTAGCAGGTGTGCTCTTGGACTTGGCGGAATGCTGTCAACGTTTTTTTCCTGCTTCTGAAGCATCAGCTATGCTAGAGACAATGCTTCCGAATCTAGACGGACATGACTTAAATTCCGTCATTTCTGTACAAGCCCTCCTCGTGCATTTTCTTCCTTTATCGAAACCGGATGAATGGCTTCCAGCATTATTCCAACTTTGGGCGACATTCAAGTCATCCCTATTTGATGACCAGGTGCTTGATCTTTTGGCGCGTCTGACTGAGCTACATGTGACGGAGCCGCATAGCACATCGAAGTGGTCGGAAACAGGCATCTTCAGTGACGAACAATTTGCGTTGATCATGACCAAATGCTTACGGTCAGCGGGTCTTCCAGTTGGTGTGAACAAAACGGCCAATGCTGCCTTGATGGCACAGTCTGCCTCCGTTCGCGCGGGTGCAGATGCTACGGCTTCCCAAAAGACGTTACGCATGAAAAAACCAAGCGATCGACTGCACTCGTTCGCACTAATTCTTGTTTACAGTATAGCTTTTGATGATCCGAATGTCAGCTCGTTTGGTGGCTCAAAAGCATTGGCGCACCTTGCGCAGTTTGTGCAAGCAACAGAGATGTACTTTCATCCATCTAACTGGGGACCTTGGCAAGAGCAGCTCGCAACCTTTGTTCAGCACCTTACTTGGACATTTGCGCGCCGTGTAAAGGCAGAACAACAGAATGACTGTCGGACACCTGCAGAATGGCGAATCACACCCAGGATCCAGGAGGAGTTTGTCAGGATTTTGCGGACTGTTTGCTTGTTGAGTTTATTTTCAAAAGATCCTGTAACGTCGCTGTCCACTCAATCCAGTTTGAAGCGCATGGCATTTTTGCAACCTGAATTGATCTTGCCGGCCATCCTTCAACGAAGTTACAATTCCCTCGAAGCACTCGAAACGACACAACGAACGGGCGTGGTGATTGCGGTGTTAGCGACCACGTCACAGCCAATGCTATCACGTTCACTCTATGCCGCAGGAGCTAAGCATCTAGCTCCCTTACTGCACTTGTGCCTTCCTGGTATCGATATGAATGACTCTATGAAGACGATGAGTACATGCATGTTCATTCTTAGTGCAAGTATCTCGCTGGTTATATCAGATGCTTCGATGAATACGGACGATTACGATGACGGGACGCTAATACGTGTTGACGATGAAAGTATGTCCACTTTATCAGCCGAAGACTATGCGGCGCGTCTATCGACAGCTGATCTTGATGCTTGGAGTACTGAATTTATTCGTCGCGTGCTTGCGCTTTTCGCAGCGCTCCCAGAAGAAGGCAAGGGTGGAAAAATTGGAGAAAAGAATGAAGAGGCAGTGCTGAACATGTTGATTGCTACATGTGATGCCTTTTGCAGCTCGCTGGGCGAAGAAGCTTTCTTGCGGTGTTTCGATTTGGTGCTAGACTATGTGCGCACGACAACAGCGGCAAATGGTGTCAAGGTTGTTGGCTCGTTGATTGGATGCTTTGCTCGAGCGAACAGCAGAGTTGTATTGCAGCATATTATTCCCCTATCGTGCGAGCGTATCAAGGCAGAGCTTGAGCATGGAGCATCATCAATTCGCACAACGACCACCAGTGTACCATGTCCACAGGATACGACGTTACATTGGCACATAAATGTATTGAGTAATGCCATCATGTTTTCTGGATCGGCGCTGCTACCGTATCGTCAAGAGATTCTTTCCATCATGGCGCTACTAATTGATGCTTGTTGTTCTGAACGCGCCTACGTGTTGAATGGCAAATTTGTGCAGCGCGTGTTTACGGCTTTGGTGCATACGTACCCTTCAGAACAGCGGTGCGTGAATCCAGATGAATGGGATTCAGACGTGCGACATTTTCATTCGCACCGCTTGTTTGGTCGCTTGTACACCCAAGATCAAGTAACTGTCTCCTGGCACGTACCGTCTAAAGATGAGGTGGATATGGCCATTGAAATTCTGGAGAAAGTCATCTCGCCCGTGTTGGACAGGCTTGACGCGCTCTTTGCTTCATCGACCTTAACGCACGACGAGGTTTGGCACAATGACGTTTGTCGGTATTTGCATGTCGTGCGGTACGCTTTAGCTGGGCAAGTCAATTTGGCCTCTGACGCATACTATCGGCAAAGCGTGGTGCCCACTGAAGACATGGACGACATGGACGATGTGGATCCTTCGATGCGTGTTTCTCCGCTGGACATGGGCCAAGGTATGGCTGCTATAACGCCGAGTGATCCTCGGTACGCACGTGTGATGGCATTTCGAGAACGTGTCGGTACATTACTGCAACGTGTATCAGAAGTTGTGTTAACGCTTTCTGCTGACCACGTGGATGCCATGAAACAAGTCGTACGTGCACTACGCACGTATCTTGTTCCGCACAGTGCGCATACAGAAGAAGTACAAGGTCTTGCCAAGTCTGTGGCTTTCTTCCGGACGATCGGGCGTCGCTGGGCCAAGCAGCAGCGTTTTCCGCGGATACTGTGGATCCGCCGTGCTATGCTTTATCATGTAACGCGCCAGCGATTGCAATACTTATATTTGGGACGCACCGCCTGTGACAATGCATTAATTTTGTTGCTCGAGCGCCTTTGTACGTCTCATTATGTTCCTGTGCGTCGTATTGCACAAACGACGCTCGAAAGTGTGTGCGCGATGTATCGCGGCACCCGCTGGCTGTGCCTGCCCAGTTTGCTGGAGCACCTCGCACCCACAGCAAGTGACGAGCAGGTGAAGGGTGTATTGTATGTGCTAGCTGCGAAGTCATTTCAGCGCACCATTGTACGCAATCCGCGATTCACCGAGCCTGTGCTTCAAGCGCTTTTCTGCCTACAAAGCCGTTCGCGCCCGTCGATTCAGAAGCTCGTGCGTGCCATTTTAAGTGATCTTGCATCTAAGCTCGTGGATCCCGCGATGTTCAAAGCGTACTTTCCTTCGCCATCACTTCAGGAGGTGGCTTCCACATTCGTGACAGTACCGCAGGATACGGAAACGCCTCGTATGGCATGGCTACAAAAGGCAAATGCTTCCGTCGCCGCTTTGCAGCACGATATGCTCGAGCTATTACAGTCGCATAAGACCCATTGGGCGTTTGCACAGCTGGCTATGCGTGTACTCCGCGCAGTGCTTGGTCGCGACGAGCCGGTCCAACCTGCTATAGCTGAGCACGTTGCGCGACTAGCTATTTCAGATGATCCGGGAATGCGTCTTCATGCCCAGACAACACTTGTGCACATTTTGTACCTGTCCAAGCTTCAATCGTTCACGGATGGTACCGATCTGTACTTGGAGCGGATGCACCAGCCCCTCAAGCATAGCGAACCGACGCAGTATACCGATGCGCCTGAGAAACGTGCAGCCATGTTCCATGCTCCGCTTAGCAGCGCATCCCATCTCCACGATCGGCCCGTGGAGGGTTGGCTCGTCTGGCCTGCTAATGACACCTACTATACCACTGGCCCTCTGCCACCTCTGCCACCAGAGACAGAGCAAACTCTTGACGCTATCGCACGCGTCGTGAACACAGATGCTTGGTGGCAGGCATTTGTACGCCACATGTCGTTGGAAATGGAGCGTGACTATATGGCTGCTGACACGACGACTTTAGTCAAGAGCCTTTTCCAAATGCTGGGCACGACACCGCTCACTTATGCAAAGCCGTACATTGAGCAATTGGTGAGTGATCGGGATCGACATAAGAACCGCGCTGCAGCCGAACTTACTGGTGGAATTATGCGTGGAGCCAAGCATTGGGCGCCAGACGTGGCGCAGGTAACACTCCATGCATGGCTAGAGTCGTGGCTGCCTCGTGCCATGTGTGATTGCACGCTCGACAGCCAACCGGCGTGGCAGATGTGGGTCGAATATGTGTTCCAGCAGCGCGACCCACGACGTCTCTATTCACTCTTGACATTTTTGTGGGACCACTCTCAGGATGCACTCAGTGCTAAGGGACAGCATCTTGGACCTGGACAACAAGCACATGCGTTGCAGCTTTTGGCAAGTGCCGTGCATGCATTGCAGGCCAAGTCGCATGGGTGGGATGAGGGTAATAAACTGGCTGATGCCCTCTTTTCTCATTTTGCGCATGATTATCAAGAAGTACGCAAGGCAGTATGTGAAACCTTGGTCGAGTGGGAGTGGACATGGTTGCGGCCTTCGCTGAAAAGTGTGCCGGAACTGTTGGCTCACAGTCGCAACACACATGGCTCCTTGTTGGCCCACAGTGATGTCATGCGCCAGAGATGTGAGGCTCTACAGAAGCAGTTACGTTCTTGGCGAGCACAGCGACAACCGTTGGCCTACGGTACCTCGAAATATGATGTGGTTGCTTCGACCGGGGCGTTATGGGTATGCTTGTGTTTAGACGATCACCGACTTGGGCCCATGTCCACCTATGTGCTCTCGCTTGTGCCGGATCTCTTTGAGGCGTTCCAGCTGCGCGATAATGAGGAATTGTCTGAGACAGCTCACGACGTGCTGGTGCAAGTGGCATCTCATCCGTTCAGCGCTGCCCAAGTACCCGTGCTGCTCGAGGCGCTCCTGCATATTCTGCGCCGCTCAGAATCATGGCATTCGCGACTCGATGCATTACCGCTATTACAAATCGTCTACTTCCAAAACCTGTATCTTTTGTCGCATGACATGAAGCTCTGCATCCTAGATGTATTGTGCTCGCTCCTGCACGATCCGCACATTGAGGTACGTGACATGGCAGCAACGACGCTTGCTGGTATTGTGCGGTGCTCGCAGCGTGCGCATATCACGAAGTTGTCACAGACTTTTGCAGAAATGGCTGCCGTTCCCATCCCGCGGCGCGGTTCACCCGGCTACGAAGCCGCCATGACGCAAGTACATGCGGGTGTGTTGGGCGCAGCTGCCCTGGTGGCTGCCTTCCCGTATGACGTGCCGTCTTGGATGCCATCTCTGGTGCTTGATACCATCGCTGTGCACTCGGAGAGCCCTGTGCCCATTTCGACGACAGTGCGGCGCTGCGCAGCTGATTTTCGTCGGACGCACCAAGACACATGGGCCGAAGACCAAAATAAGTTTGGTGACCGCGTACAAGAAGTGCACGACTTCACTGTCGGACGTAGCGACTATTTTGCCTAGATTTAGGAAGAACATGATGGCGTGTTAGACTGTAAAAGCTCTCCCACCTCACACAGCGATGCATCGTCAGGTGCATCATATGCTTCAAAGGGGGCAGCACACATAGCCCTCACACGTTCCAGCAGTTTGGTGTCGTTGGAAGAAGCAAGCTGCTCGGCCACAAGGTCCGTGATCCAATTGCGCAGAACAAAGCGTGGATTCGCACGTTTCATGTGCATGGCCACATGGCTTGGTGGTCGTCCCTCGGCTGTCAGCTTGGCGCGATATGTCTCAAGCCATGCTGCCAGATCTGACACGGATGCTGCATGGGGTGCCTTTGTCGCAGCGTCTCGCGCAATCCGCTCAGCAAAAGAATGCACATCACCCCCGTATGTGGGGAAATCGCACATCGTTCGCAAAGAACGTGGCAGGTCCCAACCAGCAAAGGCACGGAAGAAGGGATCAATCAATCCGTACTTGATTCGGTCGACATCTTTGTCCTGTACACCTAGACGATTAGCCCAGGCTTCTGCCCATGCCTTAAGGAGCGAAGTCTGCACAAGTGCGCGTACTTCATCCAGGTAGGACTCCGCATGATCTGCCCATGCCTGGCGCTCCTTGGCGGAAGAGTGTAGCAATTCACCGGGGCGAAGAGCTCGCTCATGCAGATCCTCGAATCCAATGAGTGGCGCCAACGCCTCGAATAACTTGTCCACCGCATACACGAGCATAGACGGTTGCATCTTGTACGAGTACCTGCCAAACACATCAGAGTGATTACAAATTTCGTCTTCGTTGATAGCATCCATAAACGCATACGGTCCATAATCGATCGTGTCGCCCAAGAGAGAAATATTATCTGTATTGATCACGCCATGCATAAATCCATAGACCTGCCATAGCGCAAATGTCTTGGCATTGCGCACACCTGCTTCCTTGACGAGGCGCAGTGCCCAGGGTGGGCGCGGTGCGTCTGATACGCCTTGGCCCTTGATCACATCTGACCATCCGTAGAGCTCGCGTGCAACGTATTCACCAAGAACACGCACACTTTCCCATTCGTTGCGAATGCTGTGTAGCTGGAAGTTGCCGATGCGGAGCCACGATGGGGCGATGCGCATATTCAGTGCAGCAGTCGTGCGTGTCTCGCGCAACACAGGTACATCGGGGAGCGACACGACGCACAGCGAGTAGCTTGTGGGAATACCTAGGGCGGCCATGTATTCAGACACGAGAAACTCACGCGTCGAGCTTTTAAGAGTAGCGAGTCCATCGGCAAAGCGTGAGTATGGCGTGCGTCCAGCACCTTTGATTTGAATCTCCATACGCCGGCCGGAGTCAGGGTGCAGCGTCTCTACGAGGGACACTGTGCGTCCATCGCCCAACTGACCGGCCCATTCGCCAAATTGGTGACCGCCGTAGCGAAGCGACCATGGCCCATACGATGTTCGCGTATACAGCTGCGATAGAGCGCTCTGCGTGTTTCGAACATCGTCTTCCTCGCGCGTCAAAAATTGGACACCAACACCCCCTGGTTCTTGAGAATCGAGTGAGCCTCCGACGTGTAGATGAAACGCACGACCCGAAGCCCAGTCGCTCAGGGCTTGCCTGGCTGTGGCGGGACTCGTATCTTCGCCACTGCCGTACAGGTGCGACGTATCGGCACTGATGAGCGGCCCAGAACTGAACACGCTCTTGCCAGAGGTTTGCTGGATCCACTCGTGTGTGTCACCCACGTTCAAATGAGGCACACACGCAGCATGAGCCTGTGGCGAGAACGCAACCAATCTGGCTGAGGGGTACGGTGGATGCTGGCGAGCAGGCGCGAATTCCCTGCTGTTGGTAGGCTCAAAACTGCTTAAGTATTTTTCGACATTTTCAGAATCCTCGCCCTGTTCACATGGCGGGAATTCATACGGGAATGGCAGCGGCAAAGGCGTCACGTATGAAAAGTGGGCACCGTCGCGAACAATGCGGGATCGCCGAAGGAGAGATGGAAATGATGTGGGATTCGAGATCAACGCTTTGGCATCTGGTGTGACGGGGTCGGGAATCAAGTTGCTCGTCAGTTGCTGGGACAATGGCACCTGTGGCAAAGAGAGCGGCCGAAATCGTGGTGGCATGAGGCAAGCATCCCCGATTTGAGGCCCGATCTGTGCCCTGACACACCCCACCTGCATCCGCACCACGCAGTCTAACTCCCAAGTATGTCGCCGTTCCGATGGACGTATGTGCTGCTGGGATTAGGGCTGCGTATAGCACTGCTGCTTTGGGGCGAGTACCAGGATTCATATGCAACAGTGCCGTACACGGATGTAGACTACTCAGTCTACAATGATGGCGCGCGCCTGATCTGGGCGTCATGCCCCCTGTCAGAGACCATCGATTCGCCTTTGTACAGCGATGAAGAAGATCTACTAAACAAGCCGCATCTTTTCGAACATGTACACTGTGCCCGCGGTATTGTGCCTGCGGTGTCGCGCTTTGTGCTAAAAAATGACCCTGCGCGCCCGGACGCTGCCGACATGGAGTGGGACTCGGCCTGGACTGCGTTTCTGCATGCAAGTTACACACTTACTCGCCCATTTTTTCGATTTTTTGGATCACTAGGTGATCCATTTGAGCGGGCTACGTATCGGTATACCCCGCTATTGGCCTGTGCGTTGGCTCCGGCTCATGCATTGCCCGGTGATACGTGGAAGTGGTTCGGCAAGCTATTGTTTGCGCTTGCTGACATTGGCTGCGCTGTGCTGATGTGGGCTATTCTTGATGAGCGACGTGCTATGCATGCGCATGAGGCCCCTGGTCTCACGGGCGCCTCCCTTACGCATTTGCCTGGTATACTGTGGCTCTTGAATCCATTCCCTGCACAAATCGCGACTCGCGGTAGTGCAGACAGCTTGGTGGGCTTGATCGTGCTAGGTTTCTTGTACTGCCTGATACGCGCAACGCCTGAACTGTCGTTGATTCGATCACCTGAGCCAAACGAACCACCCAAAGAGCGACATGATGCCGCTGAGCTCCGGGTGGCGAATACGCCCTGCTTTTATGCCGCCGCATTTTTCATGGCACTGGCTGTGCATTTCAAGATATACCCCATTATTTACAGTCCAAGTGTACTGGCTCACTTGGCCAATTATCGCCAACATGCATTGGCACTGCTATGCGGTATTTCGAAGCCGAGGCGCCAGGACGTGTGGCGTCTAGGGATTGAATTTGGTGCATGTGCTGCATTCTTCTATCTAGTGCTCACGGGTCTTGCTTGGGCTATTTGGGGACAGCCATACATTCGACATGCCTTGCTATACCATGTGGTGCGTCAAGATCATCGGCACAACTTTAGTGTATATTTCTTGCCGATCTATTTGTCACTAGACAAGGTCATTGGATCGGGGTGGACACAATGGTTGTACTCGCCGCTGCTAAGTTTTCTGCCGCAGTTTTTGACCGTCAGTATCGCAGGCTTCGCCCTAGGCGGCTTGGATCTAGTGTTGGCTTGCGCCGTGCAAACGGTCGTATTCGTGGCGTGGAATAAGGTCTATACAAGCCAGTACTTTTTGTGGTACTTATGGTTTCTTCCAATGGTCGGTGTCACGATGCACTTCTCTTCCTTGGCCGAAATCGGCTGCCTCGTGATCATATGGGTGGGTGCACAAGCTCTATGGTTGTACCACGCCTACCAGCTCGAATTTTTAGCTCAGGACACGTTCTTCGCTCTGTGGCTCAGCAGTCTGGTGCTCTTGTTTGTCCAACTCGCATGCACTCAGCGTTGTCTCACAGCATGGGTTCGATGGCGTCGTCGTCAAGCGATTGCTATACACAAGACAAAATAACATATTCTAGCGATTGCTAAGGTAGCGCACGGTCGTGATGTAGCCCGTGACTGCGATAATGACCATCGCTGTGCAAATTCCACCAAACCAGTTGAGATTTTTAATGTCCTGACCTGGCACATGCACGTTCATACCCCAAAGACCAGTAATGACGTTCATAGGAACGATGATAGTACCCAAGGCCGTTAGTTTGCTCAGCACGTCATTGATTTGGTTGTTGGCGTCCGTCATCTCAATACTGATTTGAGCAAGATAATTGCTGTGCGAGCGCGACAGGATCATTTCATAGTGGTTCAAGTTCTGTGTCATGGTGATCAAATGGTCTTGGATGTCCGACAAATACATGCCGATATCCGACTTGGGTGCGACTGACCAGTATTCATTAGATCGCTTGGCCAGACCCTTGATGACATCAGCCTTGTTGCCCATTAGACGCAGCAGACCCATGACCTTTTTGCGGCATGTACCGATACGTCGAAGCATATCAGACTGCTCTGCCTCCTTCAAAATCAGGACCAGTTCATCGATGCTGTCGACCTCGAACTCAATGCTCTGAATGAGTGGCGCAAATGCATCTGTTATATCGTCGATAAGCGCATATGAAATCCAGTCAGCCGTCACATTAATGTAGTCTTTCAACTGCTTGATACGGCGACGAACGTTATGTGGGTGCGGTGTATGCCGGAAATGGAAGGAGAGTGTGCCCTCGCGGAATACCACAATGTACATGTTGAGTGGTTCCAGGTATGTCGGACTGTATGGGTCCTGGTCAAACGAACGGAAACAGACAAGGTAGTAGTTACGGAACAGTTCAATCTTCTCGCGAGTCTCTTCCATGAGAATATCTTCCGTCGTCAGCGGGTGGATGCCGAAAGTGCGTGCCAATATTTTCATTTCTTGGTCAGTGGGACACAGCACATCGAGCCACCAAGTATTGATCTCAGGGTCATAATCATTTGAGCCGCGGATGAAAGGTATGCCGGGTGGCAGATTGGAAGCAGGTTGCTTGGGTTCGGCTAGCTTGTCATTGTCGGCGGGGACACCGCGAATAAGGTCTTCGAATGTCTGACCTGGGCCGGGTAATTCATACAAGTAGCGTGCGTGAATGGCAGAGGACATGGCATTCGAGTAAAAACTAAAACGGTACGGCTTGTCATGTACAGCGCCAGGGATAGGTACAGTCGAACGGGGACCACGATGTGTGGGCTGAGGCCTTGCGATCGGAGGCACGCGCCACTGTGAGCTTGTCGCGCCATTATATGCTGGCTGTGTCGCTCCTTGAAGCAGGGGTTGAGCAGTCTCGTCCGTCTTGTCCGAAGGTGATGTGATCGACTGCAGCGGCGCATCGGGCGAGCGACCTACAGAATGGCCACCCTCAAACATGGCTAGCTTTTTCTGGTACTTTCCACCTCCTCCTCTTTCGAGACCAGCTGCTTGTCCACGTCGTGGCCGCCTACTGTACAGCGTGGCATCACCGCCTGTCAAGCCAGTTCCAGCGAATGGTGTATACCCAATGCTTCCTCGTTTTTCTTGTGATGTTGGACTACCAAATGACAGGGACGTGTGAGGCCAAGATCCGGGCCCATTGTGCTGTTCTTGTTCCTCGCTCGCAAACGCATCAAGCACAGAAAGATCAAATGTGAAGGGGTACCCCGGCTTTTTTGTCTCCCGCCCCATAGGACCACGGCGGTCAGTATCATCAGCTTGCTCAACTTGACTAGGAGCTGGAAAGCACACATCATCTTCCAATGGACGGCTGTCACTCGTGTGCGTAGATTGGGCAAGTTCCGGATTGTCGACCCGTGGTTCCCATGCAGGAGGTATGCTGTCAGAGTGAGCAGTTAAAGACACGAGAGGGTGGTTTCCAAGTGCTGGGGCTGCGTTTTGATGTACTTTACTTTGTTCATCTGGTTGAGCATGCACACTCTCTGCGCCTTGCGCCGCACGAATAGCCAGTGGAGAGTTGGGATTCACAGACAACGAGTGAGACTGGTTACGGTGGTCAATGAAGTGCGACTGACTATCCAGGCTAGTAGAAGATGCTGCATTTTGTTGGTAAAACCTCTTAGCCACACTTGGTATATCTTTCATTCCAGCAAGGGGAGTGGCAAGGGGCGCGGCCATCGGTGCTTCGCCATCATTCATCCAAAGAGGGTCTGTATTCGAATGACTGAGAAGCCGCGCCGCATCAAGATCGTGCTCACGCTGTGCATCCTCGTTTGTTCTTTCTTCCCGTTTGGGCGGTGATGGTGCAGTTTCTGGTGGGACGTCCTGATACCGGTGCGTAGGCAAAGACATCAATTATGTCGGGTATTGACCGGCGCTAGCTTAGAGAAAAAAAAAAGCTCGAGGAGGTCAGTCAACGAGAATTAATTGCAAATGTACCCGGGCGAACAGCACCTATCTGCGGGTGCGTTCGCAATGAAAAGAAAGCCGACTCTTGCTATTGGGTCTACATGTATACAGTGCACTCTCGGTCTAGATTGCTCTGCGTGGCGAGTGCTGCGAAATTCAATTCATGAAAGGAATGCTGCATGTCCGTTGGATACATACTTAATCATGCCCAGACAGCTTGAATCCGAATGATCAGCCATAGTTATCTGGTCGCTTCTCCACTTAAACAATGTCCCTTTCCCCTGTCACGTGAATGCGGTCCATGCATGTCTAACAAAGATAGATTGTGAATCCAACACGCGAAAAAAGGCCGCTTTTAGCTCTCTCATCCGGCGTCGTTGTTGCGACCAGGCAACAGAGTCCGACATGCGGATACTCGGTGCTGTTTATGGACAGATCCTATTATTCTGCGCGACAGGGCTGGTGATCCTTGCGAACGTGGGACAGCTAACAGGTAACATGGTGGCGCGTAACAG
>ERZ501061.40-NODE-40-length-46693-cov-4.290343_pt1 | contig 46693 bp, 33 predicted proteins | sample MGYA00510854_ERZ501061 | MGnify/ENA primary metagenome ERZ501061 (study PRJEB25958, sample SAMN03398515) | human skin metagenome | study: EMG produced TPA metagenomics assembly of the Human Skin Microbiome Metagenome (human skin metagenome) data set.
GGGGCAAAAAAAATTGACGCATACAGGTGGTTTTTCCGAACTTGTTCTTAGCATGGTACTTCTCAGAAGCTGGACCAGGTAAAGGATTGGTCAAAGAACCAGGTGATTTGGAAGTTGACTCGGAGCTGGTGGCTCAGTTTGAACAAGCGCTAGCGGAACGCTCCATTCATTTGAGGTTTTTCTCAGGTGGCTGGGATTCTTTACAGCTTGAAACACGCGCTGATGTTGTGTTGTCGAGTGAGACAGTGTATTCTTTGACGAACTTACATTCTCTCTGTCGTGTACTGCAGTCAACATGTTGGCCCACATCCCAAGAGAATGCTAAGACCGGTGTTGATCGAAAGACGACTCTCTGTCTTGTCGCGGCCAAAGTGCTATACTTTGGAGTCGGCGGAGGCATTGATGCATTTCTTCATGAACTGGAACACTCGCAAGCATGGCACGTAAAACAACATGAGCAAGTCAGTGGGGTTGGGCGCGTCGTTCTGCAGATAGGTTGGGCTCCAGAATAAGATACAATTGATTCTCCGGGCTGATCAACACGTCTCATGCTTCCCATATCGCTTTATATTTTTATTGCGGTCATCACTGGCACTTACGTTGTGCTCCCTAATGTCTTTGCCGTCGATATCCTTGCTATTCGGATATCTGAGTTTGCGATAATCCGAATCCCTGAGAGTCTAAACGACGTGCGGTGATGCATCAGCGTTGTGAGGGAATCAAAAAATGAACGTGGACATGCAGATCCAGTGTCAAGCTCGCGCACTTTCCTACCGTAAAAGACTCGGGGCCATTTGAAAGCGAGAGCGCTTCCTTTTGATTTAGGGAGTCTGCTGAAATAGGAATGTTTTGCCGAATTGAATCAAATGCACCGAATGTATTCAAATCGTCGGACAAGGACGACCTGCTCCGATAGATTACATCTAAGCACAAAACCTGAACTTAAATCGATATTAGGATGAAAGATCTTGCGCGTAAAGCCGATAGTCCGAGACTTACATGACTATATATTAAGGCAACTAATCACGGACAAGCCCTATCTCGCGATCAAAAAAGTACTAGCAATACGTGTCTATGATCAGCTCGCATAGAAGGCAGGTACTAATCAATTTGTGAAAGGCACACGCCTTGAAATTTTCGCAACCCTTTATATACAGGGGTAAATTCCTGCAAATTCAAGAGCCTTTCTCTATTCACAATCTTTTCACGAAGCAAAATGCAGGTTCATTTCATCTGACTCGATTCGTCGCACTTGGGAAGAGTAGTGCAAATTAGAACAGATTCAAGAGCGAAGATAGCACAGGTGTGACATAGACGTCATCGAGGGAATTTGAATATAAGTGATTGGAGGGTGCGAATGTGTATGTGCAAGTGTCAAAGAAACATAGGGAAACTCCGCTGCTAGGAGCGTCTGTTATAAGTACTGAGGCAAAGTCGGATGTCAGTCGAATAGATGCATTTGTGTGCTGTATTTCGATCTGGACTCGCGCGTGTCGTACTGAGTCGCCCATTTAGCCAACCATTACTGCACCCCAAAAAGTCACGGATGAGGAATTCATGTGTCATGCATACGCAAGATGGCCTGTGCGACCCACCCCTTGAGCCCAAACAAGCTATCCAAGCCGCGCAAGCTGCTGCATTATATGGCTAGATGGATGTGAAAGAGTGGAGAAAGCTTGGAGCGACGCGAAAAATGAGGACGAAGGACATACACCTCCATTGCATCGAACTGCCCACATCTCTCCTCTATCTGTTGGAAGCAAGCAGCATACATAACGCATCACCACTACTACTACATCGGCGGCAATGGAAGCACAGGAGATCCTGGCCAATATTGCCTTCACAACATCGGGTGCATTGGTTGACCTGGTGGACAGTATGTATTCAAGACACACTTTTAGACTCACATTGACTCGAAGAAAGAGTGATCGTCGTGTTGCGTGATGGCCGGAAACTTCTTGGTGTCCTTCGCTCCTATGATCAATTTGGTATGTAATGTCATGCACATATACGAAGGAGCGACAAAGAACCTGTAATCTAACAAAAATTAGCAAACCTTGTGTTACAAGATGCTGTTGAACGAATTTTTCTGGGGCATAGATATGGGGATGTGCCCAAAGGCACGTTCATTGTGCGCGGCGAAAACGTCGTGCTGATGGGCGAAATTGATCTTGAGAAGGAAGAGAATATCCCAGCATCTATTGCTTCATCGATACCCAGCACAGCTGTGCCACAGCTCTTGGAGACTCTTGCCGCCGAGAATGAATACAAGGCCAAATGGGAGCAACGACGTGCTGCTGTGCTTCGACGCGAACGTGGCTTCTCTGGAGAGGGTGCGGAAGGTGATAGCTATTGATGGTAGAAATGCAGATGAGATTCACGAATGCTTTTCCTCTTTTCTTTCTGTGCTAAACTATGAGGAGGACTGGTTCGACTCCCTGCGCTTTTCTTGTTCGACGACTTCTTCCACAACTGTCGAGGTCTTTTCAGAAACACTCCGCTTGTCATGCTGATTGACTTCTGTATCCAAGGATGTACCCGGTGTGCCAAGTTGCGGAATCCGAGTGGGAAGAAGCAAGCGTTCCAAATACGATAACTCGGCCTCTTTCGATGTATGTTCGAGCCAGAGTCGCAAGGCTGGCCCGTAGGTGTGAGTCATGTATGAAAAATAAACGGCATACTTACACAGGCGCATGTCCTGAGAGGATACATTCACAGCGCGTCTAGACAAGGTCAGCACGAGACTATAGGGATAGAGTGCATACGTACATGCCGCGTTGTACACAAGCAGAGGACAGTTTCTCATCAGCATCCTCCGCAGACGAGAGTGTCTCAGATGTTTCAAGACGTTGATCGTCTTGCACGAGCATCCTCATGTGCGACAGAACACGTCGGCGACGAAGTGCAGATCCTCCCCATTGGGAGAGATTATATACCCTGCGCGAGTGTAAGCATCCTGGCCATGACGAAGTAAATGAAAAGCACATACGTGACAAGTTCCTTTAATGCAGCCGGTGATAAGGCAGCAACGGCAGCCTTTGCTGTGTTGTCATTTGTTTGTAGCACGCTTATCGAAGGTACCGTCTTGTTCAGCGCCTGAATGGCCTTTTCTCGTTTCACTTCAAAGCGCTGCCGGATCTTGTTACGCTGACTAGGAAGAATGCATGTCGATGGGAGCATGAATGGGGTATAAATGACCATCAAAGGCAACAGTTCTTCCACTGTCACGAGGATCAACAAGAACAACGGAAGTTTCAGCATGTCAGAAGTGTGTATGCGGACCATCCGAGCCTCTTCCCATGTGTAATCACGCTTGCTGCGACGTACGTCTTCCTTGATCTGAAGAACAATTCTTCGATTTAGCCATATTTGTTTGACCCCATTCATATAGAAACGAAAAAGATACTTGATAGTTGACCACATGTGCGCTGCACGCTCCGCTAGATTCTGTGGTACTTTATCCTCTTTCTTCGGCTCCATTTGGACATATCTTGATGGCGAGCAATGCAATGTGCGTACGCTCATGGGAAGACGTGCTCGTGTGGCAACATGCGGGCGTTGTGGGCTATGCGAACGACAGCGGAACGAGGCAGAGCTACTCGTAGAAACAAGAAGGAGCGCAGCTGAACGCTGCGTAGATAGGAAGCGCACCTGCGGTATATTGAATGGATGCACTCGGCAAAGCATGGTTTGCGAGTACCAACGTAGCGACCAGCAGCACAAGTGAATAATGTCGAACGATCCACAATTTGACGAAGGACAGAGCTTTCCACACACTCGCACGCACAGTCATTCGATACAACACTGCATAAGCAGCGAGTCCTGGACGACCAACAGATCACGTGATACTTCTTTTGCTCGATCACGATCGCCGGCTTGGTGTGAACGTAGCAGTTAGGACGATCGATTATGAAGCAGGCTATGGAGAGTCTGGTTGGATGCCTCGGATCTGAACAACATGTTCGTCTTGGTCAGCCTCTCCAAAGTACACGCTCGCACCTTCGACCTGGCCACGGCGGGTGTCGAGCTGTTCCCGCTTTTCACACAACGCCGACAGCTTATCAATCGACGAGTCAAAGTCCATGTGCGACGTCAATGGCCTGCTGGGCAAAGGCGTGAGTGCATGTCGGCCGTCCAAGCGAATAAAGAGGACCTCTGAGCTATGTGCGCCTTCTGAAACGCTAATGACAAGCGATCTTTCAGGCTTGGCAGGTGCCATGCTCGATGATGATGTCGGTCGTTCGCGCTCGTATACTTCGAAAGTAATGCTCGAGAAATAGTCCATAGGAGGCATGCGTGGCATGATGATGGAAAGATGCGAGGAAAGAAGAAGATTCAGAAGTGTGTGAACGTGGGACTCTTTGGTGAAATAGAAAGTGCACATCCCTTTCTTGTCCTGAGATGCTTTCAGGTTCTGCACAATGCTGTTGAGTAGCGGCTGTGAGGTCAGGAGCCCAATCATTTCTTTCTGCTCGGGAGTGATACCATACTCTCGAGGGCATACGTATTCAAAAAGAGCGAGACTCATGCGGTAGAGGCGATAGAGCCGCTCAAGCTTGCATGCATCATCGTCTTCTGGAGCAGAAAAGATCGTCTCCAGAAAAGTGCGATTGTGCAAACCGTCATGTGACAGCATATCAGCCAATTCACTAGCACGCGATGGCTCATTCGGGTGTTTAAAGTCTTCGATGACTTTGTCCCAACGCTCGCGAAACAAAGTAGGCGTCTCGTGCGTGCACCAGCGGTCCTGAATCTTGTTGACATCGAGTCTGGAAAAGTTTGCATGCATTGTCTCGCCCAAACTCTGAAGCAAGTGCTGGATTTCTGTGCTAATGAGCGAGGGCGGTGGGAGGTCTTTGGGCCAGCCATCAGGACGCACATCTACATTCTCTGGTGTTGGCTGCAGACACGAGCGAAGCTCTTCTTTGACTTCGTCCATCATGTGTTTAGCAGCATTTGAATCATCCAACAAATCTTTCCGAACGACCATTTCCTTTGGCTTGTGTTGCCCGGCCCCACGGACAGACTCGTCCTCTAAGAATGCCTCAGCAAACGTCTCGGCGGATGCAGAAACCCTGCGCTCTGAGCTGGTATAAATCGTGCATTCATCCAGAACTTCTTTGTTCATGATGTGGATATCGCGTCGCATATTGATGCCGTAGTCACGCGCTTGGTGTAAGGCAGCATGACTGAACTCGCCACCCCATTTGATCACAAGTTGCACTTTCTCCAGCTGGTCCGTCTCGGCGGAGAAGCTCGGCTTCAATTGAATTTTGGTGCCGGGAAAGACCTTCTTTCGATCGATAATGTCTGACACGAAGAGTAGGTCGCCATGGTCCGCGCCACTTAGTTCCATGGCTTCGCGAAGTGCCCTTGTCACGACGTCCAAATTCGAACGTAGAATAATCTCTTCACGGTATCCGTGCATCAAGTCAACAATTGGCTTCGTCCATGCATCACGGGCTTTGTAGCTGCGTTTGATTTTCTGTTTTGGTGTGCGGTCACCGTGTCTGAATACAGTCACATTGGCTTTCAAGACCCAGCTCGATGTCTCGTCTCTTGCCCGCACATCATCACTAGGCCGACGGAGCGGCCGAGAAATATGATGCGCCTCGCAAAACTTGTTCAAAATATCGGCGCATTTATCGTAGTAACCATCGTTACCTTTGACGAAGCTCCATCCGTTCACGTCAATGACATAGCTTTTGTCGCGCACACGCAGCAAATCAAAGCCACAGATAAACTGCTTAAAAGCAATCGTAATACGTCGTGCCATTTCGCGTTCCTCAGGCGAGAGCTCGGCCACGTGCCGGATTTCCTTCCCGTCAGGATTGCGTTTTACAAGGCCATCAACGACAGGCGACTTGCGCGTCTCTGCGTGACAGAACTCTGGGCCAATGGTGTACACCTTGATGTCCTCGGCATTATCGACATCCATGAATTCTTCATACAAGTAGGAGCCATCCATACGAGGTTCAACGAGTTCTGGATCAAACTCCGACGACTTGTTCCCAACTTTGCGGAATAGGCGACGACCACCACCCCCGGATTGAGCATTGAAGTAAATATGAATGTTGTGGTCTTCGCCACTCACAGGTTTTTCCACGTACGGCTTCCGTATGGGACAGCCATTCACTAACAAGGTGTCATGGTCTTGCATGACAACATTAGGCATGTTCGTACGCTTTCCAAGATCCAGTCCAACGCGTGCCTTCACATCCTCAACTACGACTGGATCAAGTGTGGGACCGCCATCTCGATCTGCATAGATACTCGGCGGTGTTGGTACTCCAATTTGCTCTAGGATACGCAGTACGGCACGTCGATCCCACAGCACGGTTTGCATGTACAAATCATTTACACACACGGGTTTTCGAAGCTCGACATACTTGATAGCTTTTTCTAGAGGAAAACCAGTGCTGAAGAACGATATGAGCACATCGACCACGGGCCACGTGTCGACGTCTTCATCGAGAATGACCTTGTCTCCAAACACAATGAGTTCATACCGTCCCGTTGAGAGCATGCGGTTCAGAATGTTTTGCATGGGCTTGGAACGAGCTTTGCGGTCCATTGCCGCGACGCCCAGCCTTATTAGCGACGTCATCGTCTGCACTTGATGTTATATGGGCTTGGGGATATGTAGGGCAAAAAACGGTCCGTGCTGAGTGGAGAGAACGCTTGTCTGCGCATGCGACTCACATGGAATCGCACGTGGTCGTGAGCTTGATCCATCAATCGTGAATTCTATCCTTGCTATTGCATGTATTTTCTTTGTTGGCGCTAAGAATATGTGGGACAAGGGTTCATGCGGGAAGGCACAAATTGACTAAAGACGCGCCTGTAACCGTTCGATCCATGAAGGGTGAGACGTGGGTGTTGGAGAAGCCGCAAGCGAGGAAGCAGGAAGTGGTTTCCATTGCCCATCGGAAAAGTCGATGTCGAGAGCCATGGCCAGTGCTTCCACACGGATGTGCAGTTTCTGGGATTCCATGTGGGCGGCACGAGCCCAGAGCAAGGCCATAAGAGCCACAGCCATACTAAAGCAACACAAAGTGGACACGATGTGTATGATCGATATTGGTCGCGGCTTTGGCGCTTCCGCCCAAGTGAAAGATACTGCTTTGGCCGTACGGCGGGGCATATCGAGCCATGTCACAGATGGAACATCGTCACCGCTTACTGTACATGCACCAGACACATCATTCCATAGAACATGGCGCTTCTTTGCATCCAGTATATGCAGTTTATAGGTAGATACGTGATCAAGAAAAAGCGGCCGCATAATGTTGTATCCGTTCAATCCATTTGAGCAGAGAGGAGTTTCATATTGCACGACGACATAAACAGACTGAGGCTCATCCACGACCATACAGATGCTGTTTCGACACGCGAGCGCAGAATTTGTTGTATTCTCGACATGCTGGAACCTAGGAGTCGTCTCCTGAAGTTGTAGGGATGGTGCCTCGTATAGATGCACGGCGTGCTCATGCTCCAACGCTTTGAGGACATGTGGAAGGTTTGGCAAAATACAAACGGCATACGTGCCGGAAGCTAATGTATCTGTGCGAAGTAAGAGTCGATGCATACACTTGGTATGTTCAGGTTGCAAATACACTTGATGGAGGACCGAGAGGTTGTTCAAGCTCAACGGCATTGGCGAAATCAAATCAGACGTAGGCTTCGGCAAGAAACGAATGACACAATGCTCTGCATGCACAATTCTCGCATGATCTGCACTAACGTTGCGCAACTCGGGACTTTGTGTCAGTGGTTCGACGATCTCAATAGCATAAGAACGATCAACCTGGGAATTCACAGCGTGCCGAATAGTGTGTGAGTGTGAAACGTGATCAAAGGGTAAGTGGACGCTAGGTAATACAATGCTGGGTGCATTGGACCGATTTTCCATAGGAACGGAGATACGCCCTCGGACAAGTAAACGCATGGCATGCGTCGGCGGCGAACCGAATGCACCACAGACGAGTTGCCGATTTACAGACAAGGCAAGGGTTCGTGAATGCGGTTCTTCCACCGAGTGAGACGACAACTTCTCAGACAACGCAGCATGACCTGCCGAAAGAGCCGGCATATTGTGAGTGTCTACGCCTAAGAAAGACGGTAAAGAATCCAGAGTAATAGGAGTCGAGTTACTGCGGACAGTCAAGACGTCCCATGCTATAGCGGGATCATTCGTATCAGCACGGACTCGCAGTCGCGCATCGTGCGACAAATCCTGTGTGTAGGGGGAGAATAAAGAAATATGAATGTTCATATCCACGACAGCAAAAGGCATGTAGGACATGTGTGATTCTGACCATAGATGCATGACATAGGCATCGGTCATATAATTGACTTGAGCCGATGAAGAATGCAGATCATTGGTGCACACATCGGATTCATACATCCATTCCATCCCGAAAACGTCTGCTTCAGGAAATGTTCCGTGTAGATGGTTTGTGTTAGTAGCAGCTTTTGCTTCAGAGTCAGAGGAATGAACATTGGCGTGTAAGGGGGGATTCGTGATATGGACCATGGGTTTTGCATCATACCCATAAAATGTGCAATCAAATGTATTGCACGAACAGCGCAGTACCGGAATCTGAACCGCCCATGGAGCTGTTGGCTGGTGAGGAGCCAGAGGTGTCTGGATATACAACGTGAGAGAAAAGGTGCTTGGCTCAAAAGTTCGTGTAGGAGGAACGATCAAGAAAATACCACCATCATGCGATACAACATATGGTTTCCGATCACACTGAGGAGCATCGATCTGGCTATCCATAAAAGAGGCAGACGTCTCGCTCCCCGTCCACAGGCGCCATGCACTGGCAGACGGATTAGACGGAACCTGGATCTCCGCACGCAGCGTGCATGTAGCGCGTTCTTTCCCGATATCGAGCTGCACGCTCTGAGAACGCATAATCGATTTGGCGCAAGCATAAGCAGACTCAAGGGCCTCAGCATCCTGTGACGTCACCTGGCCCATTCCGAGAGGGGATGAGTAGGTTCACAACTGAATCAGTCAGGCACACAGTCTGCAGCAGCGAACCAGGTGACGTGCCACTCGCTCAGCCTGGTATCACAGGTGGAGTCAATTCATGACGTATCACATGACCTCCATAAGCTTTTCGGTTGGATGAACACGACCACTATATCCCCCAAGGGGCCGGGGCGTCCACAAAGGCAGCGAGGTGTCGAGGCATTAAGCGAGTCATGTGCAACAAAATGACAAGCGTGAAGTAAACCTCGGTGGCATTTCTTTCCTTCATCTGGACGGAGCATGTGGTGGGAGTTTGGTGCCGTGCGGTCGTCTGCTACCGCGCGGTCCAGTGTGCGTGCATATGCGACGCGTGCAGGATCGTCGGGCACAGAAATGCCAGTTAGAAAAGGGGGACGTGATCGGTCGGCACGCTCATCCTTGTCAAGTGCACCTCTGCCGCCATATCGACAATGGCTGAAGAGTGGTGCAAAAGCTTTTCGGTATCCGAGCCCGCGGCGCGGTCCCCACTGGATAGGAGATACGCCGTTTCCTTTAAATCCAGCCTTTGCGCCTTTTCCACCTGTCCACCAGAGTGTGCGTGATGACATGTGGCGCCTTCACACACAGTCACCAACACAATGGACCGTACGCTCGTTATCATCAAAGTTCCGAGTGAACATGGAACGCACAGAAGCGATTCTACGCCTGAAAGCGCTTGAAGATGTATATGAAAAAGAGGTACGTGCATAGATGCGTGGAAAGTCGAGAAGTGTGCGTGTACATGGCACGCTAGGATGTCTTTTACCTACCAAATATTCGATTAGTCTTGAAGACACTTTTCATGGTTATATTTTACCCCATGATGACTGAGCATGCGCGACTCACACACTTCAAAACTTTTTTTTGTTATCTGCAGCATCGTGCAAAACAGGACTGACTAGGAATAGGGCAAGCCGCTGCAAACAGAGTTGCAGCGCCATATGGAGCGTCTGCTCGGCTCGCGCCCAACGTCTCTGAACGAGTCCGAGCCTGTTGCTACTAGCCGGCCACATTCACCGCGTGGTGCACCTTATGAAGAACTTTCTGAAGACGTGGATCCTTCAGTACGTATGCAAAGGTAACCGCCCCTCTCTAACGTACTCAAGACCTACGTGTCGCCACTGGCCACAGCAATTCGCGAATCTAACATGGTGCACCGCGAGACAATGAGACATCTTCCCACTGGGTCTCCCACTGGTGCCGACACGTCACGTATGATAGATGCATTCCACACTGGCCGTGCGCCGCTGCGTGTCGTTAAAGTCGATGCTGACTCTTACGCGGGTGTTGGCACTGTGGAACGGAACAGAAAACGCGCCGCACACCGTGCGAAGCAGCGAGAAAAACGTAGTGGAAAAACATCGTAATAGAGAAAAGATAGGACGTACACATGCAACGGAGACGCGCGAGTAAGTGTAATGGCGTAACGTCGATGAGGCGAGAAAACATGGTAAAGGATAATAGAACGAACCCGTACGAATCCGACCATGAGAGAGGCCAAGTAAGCCTTCATGACACGCCGGTAGGCACTTCTCTAAATAAGAGGCCCAGACAAACATTGTCGACTGGGTCCCAAGCAGATGCATCGTTGGTCAAAACATGGCTTGTACATCTGTGTCTCCATTTCTACGAAAGTACAAGGGGATATCATGGATGAGGAAGTAACGCGATCAAAGCCACAGAAACTCAAGTATTGGCACCAATAATGATACTAACCATACCTGCGTGTAGAATGATAATAGTCCCCCCGCAGGGTCGCATGGATTGTTTTGAAAATTCGAAGAAATCCAAAAGCATTTTCATAAATCAAGCGAGAGTCATAACATTCCAGGGGCATAGTGTTGTAGTGCTCTAGAAAAACAAAAAAGTCGTGGATCGGTCTGAGAGAGTGGCAACGAATGTACCGAGATAATTATCCCAGTTGTTGCACACTAGCATGGCGAATATTTTAATTGCAAAGCAGGCGCAATGCAAGGAAACTCGAGCCAGACTGCACGTATGAAAATGACATGCTGGCGCCCAATGCCATACCTTCAATGATTCACGCTCTTTGCACAAACCCATACGCAAGTAAATGTATGCGGTGTATCTCAGGCTGCAATTCCATTTCAACAAGTAAACAAACCATGGGCTCGCACATGTTTGTGGTTTCGTGCGACAGATAAACGTACGAATCGATGCACTTTGTGCAAATTGTACCAGATTCGTCACAGCAACACTGGTCAAAAGCAAGAAATTGTAAGACAGAAAAGTTGAATTTCTTTCGTAGTCAAGTTGTGGCGCTTTAAGTAGATTATGGTAAATAAAGCTTGACAATAAGTAGGCAGTAAATGATGAAACAAATGCAACACGTCTCAGGAGCATATGCAGAGAAGGCTGAGGTGTAGAAGGTCATCGTTGTGTCGAAAGCCGAGAATACCTCATCCACGGTCCGTTCAACCTTCATGTTTTTGCATGCTGTTTTATGCTTTATTTTCCTTACCATACGATCCTACTACTTGTCCACGCGGTGCATTAAGACTAAATGCTTGAAAGTTCAATGCACTTGCCGCAAATAAAAGACATCCATGATAGCAAGTCCCCCCAAAGAGAACATCAAGGAAATACATGTGCGATATACGTTCGACGCGGTTTGCAAAACAAATAAGTACCATACAAGGGACACGTAGATGGAAACATCTTGTCACTTTTAAGTTCAAGTCTCTGTGTAAGCCGACACGAAAGCCATATCCAGCAAAGTTGCATTCGTGGGTTGAGCTGCGTGAGACACAATCCCCATTCAGATGGGCTTCAATCGTAGGTCTACACCCATTCTGGCAACATGCACAAGTATATGACCGGTTCATCCAAAGTGAAGCCAGCCTTCGCACGAGAACAAGCGCAGGAAACCAATACGCGAAAGTACAATACCCGAACCATTTCTAAGTGTAGGCAATGCTACTTCAGGGCGTGAATACAGCGAGACAAGAACCAGCAGTAGAAGCGCACAAAATCTAGAACATGTTGTGTTCTGGACACAGGTCATGAACTCAATCACTTAGAGATAACCACGACCCTTTTGGTTAGCCCGCCAAACGGCGCCTAATCACAGGGCAGGACGGGAGCGGCAGGCATAGTAGCAATGCAAAAAGGATGGCTGGTGCATAGGGCACTTTGTGCGCAAGGCAAGACACGCTTGCAGAAAATGAGACATTTGCAGGACGTGCGGACAATTGTGACATCGTGTTGAAGTGTGCACACGAGTCGAGACCACAAAAGGACCTCGACGAGCACAGATTCGGAAGCTGATGTGCATCCCGCTCTTTTTCTTTCTCCCTTTCTCTCTCTCTCTACTACTACTTCGTCCACCTCGTTTCACAGAAGAACGCAGCTAAGGCGCATGACTTGCTGATCTGTTTTGCTATCTCCGACTTGACAATTGGAATTCGTGATGATGTAACAATCATTTAACGCTGCCTTGGCCGCGGCCCATGGCGTCGGCTTTCGACGCACTGGCCTGTAGCTTGACCGTTTGTCATACATGAACGATACATTGCGCACGCCTCCACAGCAGGGCGTCCAACTAAAGATTTTCACTCATTTCCAAATTGGCTCTTGCATCCATGTTGGCAGTAGTTTCTACACCTAATGTTTTGTGCACTTTAATGTAGGCAAAAACTGCAACGTGCCGCATGCGCAGTCCAACTAGCATCCACACTTCAGGCTTCGACCCGTGTGGGTCTTGCATGGAAGATGCTCAGAGAGGGAGAAAGTGCCGCAACTCACGTCTTGGCTTCGTACCAACTAGATCATTTTCTCATTCCCCATCCTCCCTTCCCCTCCCCCCTCTCGAGGTCAGACGGATAGAAGCCGTGTGTGTTTGGACTAGTACAAATCTTGCGTTTGCGATAGCGGCTCACTTTCTTAAGGGGCAGGCCTGTCTTTGTGTGTGAACATGAGTTTTGCCTCGCCCATCGCCACGCAGCCTGGCGAGCCGATGCATATGGATTCGCACCTTGGCATCAGTTTTCCGTGGGAAAAGACGGGTGAGTCTACGATCGTCGGTGGCCAAGCCAACTTTCTTTATGTCGACATGGCTGAGTCTGAGTCTGATGATGAGAGTGATGAGCCAGGTTACATGAATGGTACATCTTCATGTCGCTCGCCAGACACATTCTCCGCGCCGACAAGTCGGTCTCCTGAGCGCCACAATTCGAGTACTGCGTCGCATCAACTTGACTCCCCAAGTTTTTTGGCATATCCTTGCACGATGCCAGCTGAAGAGCACCATCAGCACCAGCAGGAGTCTTCACATATGTTCGGGCCGTCCTGCATCTCGCACGAGCCTCTCGAGACAGGTGAACGTGCTCAGGCGTCTATTGAAGAGCATATTCATGCACCGTCAGACGAGTATGCTCAATTTGCGCAAGACGCTTCCGTAAATGATGCGCCTGAGCATCATGCAGTAGTCTGTTCGGACACTTACATGGGCTTTGACGACTTTGAACGCGCACTTGTCCAAGAGCATCTCGAACACCAGACATTGTCGCGTATAAGCAAGGTCACAAGACTTTCAAGCGAGCGGCCTCATTTGGACACAAGCGGGACAAATCCAGGCCTTTCGCCACATGTTGCTGATGAATCGCAGGAACAAAGTCTTTACGATGATCCTTCGCCAGAAGCAGCTAGACCTAAGCAAAATGCAGACGCTTGTCATTTGCGCAAAGATCATGGAGATGGTATCACTGACAGTCAGCGCCAGAGCATAGACGATGTTCCCCTTTTCAACCACACTGACCAAGAGGAAAATCCCGATTATGATCATTTTGGAGTTCAAAGGGGCAGCCGTGACCACAACAATGTCGATGGTGGCCTTGAGAGCCACCATACGGATGGCGAAGCCGATACGTCCACTCGTCCTGATGGTGACGTCTATGGTGGCTGGATCAATGAGCGTGAATCAAGTGGAAACATTGCCGGAGATAATCATCCCGAAGATCATGGCATGAACGAGTCAACATCGCCCATTGAGTATGAACAGGTGCCAGAATTGCGCTCAATGAAGCATCACATGTATTCCTTTCAGCCGAATGAGCGCATTTCTCTCAATCGTGAGCGAAATATATCAAGGCAACGCGATCGTCCTGATGCGTCAGCTGCAAGACCCGAGCCTACTTCGCAACCATCTGAAAAGGTAGACGGACTTGGTATCTCAGGAGCAAGGCATGAGAGTCATGGCATGCCTACGTGGCACCGTTTCTCAACCCAGCATCCTGACACAGAGAACGTGTGTGATACTCGTATGGATGAATCACATGCAAAAATGTCGTATCGGCCAGACTTGTCGAATCGAATGCATGAGGGCGAAGCATCCCATGCAAAAGGCTTCTTTGATGAGACCCCGCCCATAAGACCCAATACGCAGCGCACGACAAGAAGTCAGCCACGGGCATCGGCAGCGGAACGAAAAGAACCCGTTTCTGTGCGTCAACAGGCACAAGGGCAAAGTGACACCTCTTCTTCCCTGGCTGCAACACCACAGTCCCGTACCAAGACGCCTGGTCACGAGAATCGCACACTCAAGAACAAAGCTAGTCGCTTTTTCAAGTCCATGCTCTCGGGCAAAACGAAGCAACGAGCGCCCGATGCGCCAGCGAAGACTAGTGCCGCAGAAGGTTCGTGTCGATCGCCAACACCGCCGTTGCCGCAGCAACACCAACAATTGCCACCACAATCACCCCCCAACAAGGCTCGCTGGAACCTACGCGATCGATTCCGTACCGCAAACACTCGTGGCGGAACGCAACAAGAGACAAAAGAACCACACAACAAGTTCACATCGTCGTCACCGTCACAGCAACTACCTTCTTTAGCCTACCAGTTAGGTCGGGCCACCGGTTCGGAGCAGTTGGATCCATTGCTATCAAATTTCCCGAATTTAGCAAGCACAGAGCCTCCGAAAGTGCCGAAACGGCTCAATCGGGATGCCCCCAGTCCATATTATTCACCTGACTTGTCCAACACTCAACAACCACCCTCGCCACTGCCGACACGCCGCGCGCATGCCAAGAGCAAGTCGGCGCAGCCGCAGCAGCAGGAATTTTTAGGATCCAACGCTACATCCCCACTCACTACGTTTTTGAAGAAGCGACCATCGGACCTCATGGTCTCTGAGCGCACAAGTCTCTCGCACCAAGCGTCGAATGGCATCTTGCCTATGCGCATCACCAGCGAAGAGCCGGTGCCAGTGGAAGTCGAGATAAAGCGGCAGGAGTCTCTCATGCGCTCGCGACGCCGCAGTCGCAGCGTAGGCAACCTTGTAACAAGATCAAATGGGAACGAGTATCTACCCAACGTCCAGGAACATTCGGTCGATACCACGCATGTGCCCGCCATGGACCCTTCTGCATTTGCACTTCTAGATGCTCAGCCGGGACTACCACCAGTGATGCCTTTCACTGTGCCAGCGCCATCAACATCAGCTGCACAAGAACGCCAACAGCGCATGTCGGCTAGTACGTATGCGTCAAGCTCAAATGTGTTTGATGCTCGCTCTTCTATGCTTAGCGATCAAGGTGCTTCTACGGCACAGACTACGCCTTATGGATCAAGCACGAGCCTCAATAACCTCAAGACTTACAACGCTTCGCAGCATCTGCAGCAGCCGTATCCGCATGTACACGGGCTTGATCAGGCACATTCACAACAGTGCTTGGATCCCGCAAGGACATATCCCGCCAAGCTTCCGCCATTTCCGCGCACACGTGGTTCCATGCCATTCCCATCGAGCTCTCTGCCGGCGCGACTAGACGAAAGTACTTCGCCCGATGCTTCTGTCTTAACTAATCCTCATTCAAAGGAGCTTGAATCGGTGCACGAATCACCTGGTCGTCGCTCTTCACTTGATGCACCCTCGGTTCCTCAGCCACCTCAACCCCGGTCTGAGCCCCCGCCTCTGAGGAAAGAGCAGTCTGAGCTTGAAGTCAAGCAGACACCAAAGAACGTGTCCGCGCCGACACCAAAATCGACTGGACCGACACCAATACTTAACATGTCGAGAGACAACGATGATGCATCCCATACGTCACCATCATCAAAACTAGCTGACATTATCCCACCACTTTCCACTCCTCCACCAGCTCATTCGTTTGATGTAACACCACACGCATCAAGAAATGCAAACTCAATCTCTGCCAAGAAAGAAGTGTCACCGTCGCCTGAGCTGATGGCAGGCAAATGCAGCACCTCGATGCCACCAACGCTACCGAATCCGACATTCGATGAGAAGCGCCTATCATTAGGCCTTGATGAATGTTCGTGGACACTAGACCTGGACTTCGGGGTGTCAGACACAGCAGCGCAAACTAATCCTTTCTACTAACTTGCCTGAAACTATCGTGTCAAATCCTTTTCGCACTACACATATCTGCTTTTTTTTGCACGTGTTATGTGAAACCTGTCCTACATACGTCACCAAGGCGGAACCTGCCTTCTCTTGCGCTATTCCTTGTTTTCACACTTGTCTGTACCTATCTATCCCCTCTATCTCTTCCTCCCCACAAAGTCTGTCGTAGAAGTCGCTTTTCACCCTTGAGGTTGGACCTGCATATCTGCACTTTTTGACTCTCATGTGTGGTGTACGTAGTCGCATAAGTTTTATTAGATTAAATTGATTGGCTTAATATTACTCGAAATATGCAAGACACGCGGATTCACGTCACTACTGCGAGAAATGCGTGCGGGGATACGCCTGCTCCGGCCGATCAATCGCTTCAGCACACCGGAACACGCTCGTGTGCCGGCACAAATGGCTTTAGCTGATTGGCTATCATGAGAGGACGACATAGACCACAAACGTGGAAACGGTCAAACGCCGCACACATAAATGAGCGCACATTGCCGAGCAGATAGCTTTCTTACCACGTTCCAAATATGAGTGACTTCAAGTCTGCCCAGCTCTTCAAGCAAATTCAAGAAGGTATCAGCGGATTCTCGGATGCCCAAAAGAAGGACCTCCAGAAAAAGGTACGTTGGAATAGCCCGTCGCCCTGTGTGATATAGCAAACATGCGTCATTGGCTACGATTGAACTGCAGAACTAACACATGAGCAGACAAATGCCGTCTTTGAATTCCACGTTAAGAATGCTGCTGGCAAGGAGCTCGTCCAGACTATTGACCTGAAGAAGGATGTTGCCGTTTACGAGGGCAAGGCCAAGGGCAAGGCTGACTGTGTCATCAACGTCAGTGATGACACCTTCTCTGACCTTGGTGAAGGCAAGCTGAACGGTCAGAAGGCCTTTATGTCTGGCAAGCTCAAAGTGAAAGGCAACATTATGCTCGCGACCAAGCTGGACAACGTGCTGAAGGCTCAACGCTCCAAGGCATAAATGAGCTTTTTGGCTCGCAAGCAAGCAGCAAACCTTTGGCTTACACTTATTGCATTATGGTATCCTCCATTTAGAGTGTTGATAATTCATGATGTATGTTATATCAAACGACCGAGATGTGAGGTTTTTGCATGACCTGACTGTTTTTTGATTTGCTACCGCGCGACAATCAATCACGAGTCAGCAGTCTCGGTACGTTTCTAGAGCCGGGCAGAACTCTATAAACCGAGGCATCGCTTCACTAGTATCATCGGCTAGCAGCCGAAGGTCCTCCTTCGTATATTCACAACATTCTATCTAGAGCTGCTTGACCCTACACTAGTAGAAGGTAGTATCGGTAACCGGGACGTTGTGTCCCACGCGACATGCGCTTGCGCTGAACGGGACACATAGATGTTCCACGTGAGGTTAGCAAACGCGCCCACACGGCCTGAATTCATTTCATCTATAATTCATTGACCCAACTACCTACCTATCAGTCTACTTCACACTCGCTCGTCATGTCACAAAGAAAAGGGTTCTGATTGCCAACTTAGATTACACTAAATAGTCCGTATGTGCATCCAAAAAATAAGGGGCAATTACACTGAAGGACGCGGCTGAGATCGGCCCCCCGTGGCCAATCGGCGCAATACCCGGGCCGGTGGCTCCGAGTCTTCAAGATTCAGCGCTGCTCGATCCGAGTGCGTCATGTACGAGAGTGACGACGCTTTCTCAGAACTGCGCATGGAACGCGACTTTGGATGGGACGTGGAAGATACAGTCGGATAGTTCTTTGGCGGTGGCGGTGGAGCCGATGCATCACTATAGCCACGGCGCAACGGCTTCGAATACGCTGTTCCATACGCATACGAGGTATCATAACCCAAGGAGCTCGGATCCTGCCGGTTCGACATCGGTGCAGCAATGGGTGGCGCCATCGTGTAGCTCTTCGCAGAGTCTGCTTGATACGTGGGGATAGAGGGTTGATTTTGAAGAGTAGTTGTCGTTGGCGCCGGATCAACTGTGACAGGGCCCGCGACACCATGCGCATTAAGATTGACATAAGGTCGTTGTGATGAAAGATGCTGCTGTTGCCACTGCTGCTGCTGCTGCTCTTGGACAGGCAGTGGCGGTGTGGGAGGCGGATTTTCCGACTCAGCGCTCTGATCCGGGTCGACACGCATCCGACGGAAACGAGCGAGCAAGCTCTTTGAACGGCTCAAAGTACCGCTCTTCGATCTGGGGGACTTCCGTTCCGGAATAGAAGAGGACTGCACGTCAAGATGATCTTGCCTAGATGACAGATCCAACGGATCCTTGTACGACGTTGTTGATACATCTGGCTGTGTTCGACGGCCTCCACGGAGAATCGTTTCCATATCTTCGAACTTGGTTTCAGGTTTGGGATTTTGCTGTTGCGTAGGCGACGTTTGCTCCTTAACAGGGCGCGAGAATTCTTGCCATGGTTCCGATGTCACACCGTAAAAGACACTATTTGGATTGTCGGCATCCGTAGGGCCATCGTACCCCATACTTTGTGGCACCGCATAAGGGTCGTCATAGTTTGCATATGTACGTTGGCCGTCTAAATCATCAGCGGGCGTCTTGTGTTGAATTCCATCTTCCCGTTTCTTATGGTGCTCTAGTAGTGCATTAGTGATCGGATCGACAGATCGGTCGAACGCATTAATCGGTGCAGTATTGTTGTCTGTGCGGTTGAATTGCGGCGAGCACGCGTCGTACGGAGAGTCATGGTGAAACACTGGCCCGTCAGAAACTCAATGCATGCATGCGACGCTACATACAAGTGCCGCCTGTTAGACCTGAGATGTCCAACTGGTCGATTACATCCAGACGCGAATGATCTGCTGCGTCTGGCTCATCCTGGATGATCTGCGGGTCGACATATTGAGAAAGTCGCACGCTCTCCTTCTTCTTTGAGCGTCCAAACTTGGGTATAAGACCATAGCTTCCCTTCCGGGTTTTTGGTGGCAACATAGGCGCGCTTTCATCCGCCCACTTCGTACTGGACATTACTCGAATGAGGTAGAGACGAAGTGTGCTGGGGTTCGTTAGCTACGCATGTGGATAAAGCGGGCGTGCAAGGGTAACGCGGATTTAGCCAATGAAAAGGCTTAGCATCCCGCGCAGCCAGGCATGCCAAAAAAAGAGTCTAAACCAGGGGGATTGCAAAAATTCACACTCACTTTACTAAAGAAACCCTTGAGTTTCTGCCGCGCACGGCTTGTGGATTTAGGCTGTATATGGAGGAACACATGGATGAGGGTACGAGTGGATTCGTCATGTCTTGCGGTTTAAGCACACTGTCAAGTGTACATGTCAGTTACTATGCCTTGGCCACCAAAGTCTGCAATCCATAGAGAATGGTCCTCACATGCGGAGAGTATGCGTGTTACGTCCAGCTGGACGTGGAATACGCGCGTATGATGGACGCCGATTTCAAGCAGCAGGACGGGTGTGGGATGCGATTCGAGTGCGAGTGTTCGTGAAAGATCCCATAGTCGCGTCTTACGATCCCAGCCACCACTGAGAAGCAACTGGCGGTCTTCATCGTAGCACAACGTTCGGACTAGTTGTTCATGAGCCCAAAACATACATATACATGCCCCTGACGTCACATCCCATATGCGGATGCACTTGTCGCTGCTTCCTGTCAAGCATATCGCGCCTGATAATTGGATAGTAGCAATACCACAACGAATTCCATTCAATCTTTGCAGCACATAGCCTGATGCTGGATCCCAAATATACACAGTTCCATTGCTCGCTGCACTCGCAACACGTCCGTCATTTATGCTGCACGCATTCACACATGCGCCATGTTCACGAAACACACGTACAAGTTCACCGCTATAACGGTGCCATACACACAGCGTACCATCGCGACTTGCCGTTACAATCCAACATTTGTCAAAACAAATATCTAATATGCCTGCACGATGCCCAGACAGCTGGTACCGAGCATGGAAGAGAGGCGAATTAGCCTGGTCTGTCCCAGCAGGGCATGGCCGCCCTGCGAGTGTTTCGTTTATCCATACACACGCAGTTCCATCAGAACTGCCTGAGACCAGCATACCGTTTGAATAGGTCATACATAGCACGCTGCCTTGATGTTGCTGAAGAGTTGCAAGGCATTCACGAGAAGCAGCGTCCCATATACGAATAGACCAGTCGCGTGAGCCCGTAATTATATACCCATGAGGCCAAGCTGGTGCTGGCGGGCAAACGGCACAGCAATATACACTGTTTGTGTGGCCCTTACACCGGGCCAGTTTCGGACTAAAGGGCACGGCCAATGTGTTCGATCGAACTTTCGTCTTGAGCGCAAACCAGCGACGATCAAGTTCGTGGCGTCCCACGTATAGTGCCTTCCAATCAATAATGGGTATATGCGCAGCATTCAGTGCCGTATTGTTTAACAGTGATGTGATATAGTCGGGCCGGATACGCCAGCCGCGTCTTTTGAAAAATAGCCGGTGCCATAACGCGGGATTGGTGGTGAGACGATTCCAATGACGCGAAACAAGCGATGCACACAAGACATCTTCAAGCGTCAGTAGCGAAAGTATGTAGATCGCTACTTCATGCGGCAAATGAGCGAGCATGTCTGAACATTTGTCAGTTTCACCTCCTTCATTGTTGCTTATTTGGGACTGTGTCAAACGCACCTACACAACGTAACGAGGTTGTATCATGCAATTGAAGCGCTGTTTCATGAAAAGCCACACTGGATCTGGGAGATGGGAATAAAATGGGCAAACCTGTAACCCGAGTGTCATGCCACAACGCTAGAAACGGTGCAGCCATTCGTCTGTGGCTGCACAACAGTTGCTACCATGAATGCGATAAAATGGGCACCTCCACAAGCGAGGGGCGTGTCGCGAACCCACAAGTCGTGATGTATCGAGACGGTTCAATACACAAGAGTTCTGTTGTCATACAAGTTCTTGCATTCTCTGCATCTATACAAAGGCCACGCAGCCTGGATGAATACTAAAAGAACGCGCGCATCTTTGCGACAACCTCCAAGACATTTTATTGAACGTAGTTACTCACAAATAAAGGACGGAAAAAATAAAACATGGTTAGAAAGGATCGTATCGATGTTGGTATTTGTTAGGGTACGCATCGTAGTAAGAATTGGAGTAACCTTTGTTTGTATAGTCAGAGTTCCATAGCAATTCAGGCTGAGAGTACTTGTACTCATCGCGTAAAGGATAGTGGGAGTCTTCATTGAAGCTGTAATTCACAGCAAAGGTTTCGTTGGGCGCGAAAGAGAAGCCCGACTCATACGAATACGGTGTAGGTGCTTGTTTATGCCCAGTGGTGTCAGCAAAGCTTTTTCTGGGCTGAGACTTCTCCAGAGTGGGATCAGCCTCCGACCTCCGGTTACGCCGGCGTTGGCTGTGTCTGCGATAATCACCCGCGCCTACACTGTCCACACGACTCAAATGTGAATTCTTGCCTGAAGATGCTTGGCTTGCATGTCTTGCTAATGGTCGATGATGTGAATAGTCATTATAGTTTGATGACCAATGCTGGCTAGGAGAGACCGAGTTGAATGTGTTTGGATCTTGGTAATTTCCGTAAGGTTGAGAGGCTGAAGGTACGGGAAGTGGAACATATCCATGCGATTGATATGAAGCCTGGCCTCTGACTGGCGCTGAAACTTCATATGCATTGAAAGGCGATGATGCATCTTGGTACATACCTTCGTATGGGTATGCATAATTGGGAACGTGAGTGTAACCGGTCGATGCCCCCGTTCCTGTTCCATATCCATATCCATATCCATATCCATACCCTTGCTGGTTATAAACATTGCCAACATCGCTGTATCCTGTCGCACTCGCGTTATTGTACGCACTGGTACCATTAGCATAATACCCCTGGTGCGAGCCATGATCTGATCGCGATGGCACAGGCGGTTGCGGCAAAGCACGAGACCTAGTTTTCTTGTACCTTCCTGTCTCCGCCACAGGTTGTAGAATAGGAGCTGTCGCGTCTACTGTTGGCTGCAGCAACTGTCCGTAGGATGATTGCACAAATGGCTGTTTAGTAGTATCATTCTCGAAAGGATCCATGCTTAGCGTCTGAGACGACACTGAAGCCGCTGGTTGAGCGCGGTTGAGGGGATTCGTCGGGAACTGTGACGTCTCAGTAGTAGGCGCAGGAGCTGGATATTGTACGGCATTCACCTGGTCATCCCGCTTTCTTACACCCACAGGCGGGAGAGATGGATGACGTGCTTCGAGACGAGGGGGGTTTGTACATTGCAGGACAAGCGCAATCAGGACAGCTAGAATAAACAAAAAGGCACATGAAGAAATGAAAGCAATGGAAGACTTCATAAAAGGCAAATCCAGGCTTGGATCAGGGATTCTGAACAGATGTTAGTTGATCGAAAAATGAACGAGTACAAAACGTACTTTGAATCGTCCGAGCCGAGACTTTGGGACGACGCAGCCGGCGCCGCAGAACTGGGAGAGGCTTCAGGCAACGTCGCGGATGTAGGCTGCGGCTGCGCATTTTGACGAGCATAAATGAAGGATGTATGCGCCGCAGAGAGTTGCAGGGACAGGACAAAAGTGGCGCAGAAAATGCACTGAAACAGGACTGCGCTGTTTATTCCTACACCTGCCTGGCCCACTACGATATTTCGAATGGCCCACATGATGAGCTCGTCTAATATGTAGTGTCGGTGTACTGCGAACTCTTACGCGACTGTCAATACAACTTCGAAGGCGGCAAGGATGGGAAGCTAACCGACTACGTCAGTTTTCCATTTGTCCGCTTTGCGCGTAGAATTATTAGGTCCTGGCACGTTGAACTGCCGAATGTCAGGTGCTTGCACGAGTTGACTTTGACTAAGCCAATCAAGCGATGCATAGGGCATAACGCGACACAGGTCGCGCATAGCGCCGACATCTGATGTAAGCAAGCACAAATAACAACGGAATCCCCAGCCCTGCTTATACGACATTGAATCGCGTTCTCTATTTAAAGCAAGTTCAGCCAAGATGGGTCTTATAAATAAGTCACTTGGGTAGCCCTGTGTGGTCAACGTAGGTACCTCTTTTTATACATACATTCTTACTGTATCCCATAAGCGATGCCTTAGTGTGTGAGACCATGGTCCTGTAAGCGAATTACGACCCCGACGATGTTGAATGAAACGAAAAGAGGCCAGAACTACGGCGACGATGCACACGATGCTCCACATGATTCCCTGTCGCGATGTTTTCGAACAAAGAATATGAAATAGAGTGCGTATGGACGTAAGTGATGACGGCGGTGACGGTGGCTCGTCCATAGGCCGACGTTCCAGAAAAGCCTGTACATCATTGCGACGCTGCGCGTAAGAGATTTGAGCATTGCTCAAGCTCATATTCTCGGAGTCATTTGCAGCCGCAGACTTGTCCTTGGGTGCGTCTGACGTCTTCGAACTGTGGCGGCTAACAGTGCGTCCATGAATACTTGGCTTGCGTTCCAACGACTTGGAGCCGCGCGCGGCATCATTGCCAGTGTTCGGTGAATCGTCTTGCTGCTGAGCGGTTGTCATTTTGGCGCCGGCTTGGCTACTTGGCTTTAGCGTTGGTATACCGCGCCTTGCCATTTCGAGGTTGTACATTTTCTTGGCCCCTTCTATTGTGTCTTTCTCTTTTTGCGCGCGTGACTCGACCTCCGCCCGTGTCAAAACGAGTTCTTTCGCAAGCTCGGACTTGGCTGAAGAAGGTAAAGCAGAGTATTCAACAAAGTCATGTGCATAGTTCCATTCGCCTGAGTGGGATCCGAGAACTTGCAAAACGTATAAACGAAGAATCCGCTCATATGTCGCCATGTCATGGAAGCTTGAGTCTGTATGAAGTAGTGCAGCAAAGAACCAATCGCATGTTTGGCGCGCACATGGCGATGGTGTTGCAGGGGCATTCTGCTGCGCGTCCACATATGCATCAATGCGCAATGCCATGAGAATAGCAGATGATAACACTGGGGCAGGGAGTCTCAGAACCATGGGATTGAGTTCATCAGATGGCTCAAGTGCTGTAGGACATGGGTCTGGGAGTGGCTTGTGGCTCATTTGAAACACGCATTCGTACCATAATCTCGTGTAAAGCTGCGTGGCCGGTAAGTCCAGAAGGTATCCAATTTGGGGCACATTTTTGAGTTTATCTTTAGCCCGCGCTCTCACACTTGGATTGGTGTATATTGTATGAATGACAGTGAACCGTAGCACAAAGAACTGTTCAAGCCATACGTCCAAATCGGATCGAGCCTTGCATTGCTCGATTCCATTTTCTGTATCTAGAAGGCACTTTGCATAGTCCTTGTGCAAGAATGCTCGTGTGGCTTCCGCAAACTTTGGACGCAATTCGTTGGTCATTTACTGGACGGAGGGGTCGACTCTCGCCAAGAACAGCTCCTAAGACCAACAAGATACAGTATGTCCCAACCCCTAGCTGCGCCTGTCAGCGCCCCTTTCCCCCTACCTATTTCGCTCTCTGTTCTAAATCCCCACGTTCTTCCTCCACATACGCCGGGCGAAGAAATGAAGTGATACGTGGATTCATTAGGGTGCTGATTTTCCACAGCAGACAGCTGCTAGGACCCAGGCCATCCTCTACATCACTGGACATTGGGATTGGACCTAGAAACAAGACAGTGTGTGAAATTTCATCAAATAGCACTACTGCGCACAGAGACAGAACGACAAAGTGATTCTCTGTTCTCTTTTTACGTGCCCAGTAGTTAAGTTTCGCTGCATGAAATGCACGCCAGCACATGTGATCAGCACCATGCCGCCACAGAAATAATGCAGCGGTATTTGAGCAGGCCCACGGGCAAGCAGCGATTGTTGGCATATGCAGTATGTATGGGAAAATCTGTCACACGATTCCTGACGCAGCTAGCTTCGAAGCACCGATAACCGATTCCAGCCTTTATGCGAGCACATAACGCGACAAGAATGCATGCAAGCGCGCAGCTATTGGGAACAAAACGGTCAATGTGATCGGGTACACTTCCGACCGATCATATTCCCGCAAACAAACCCGTCATTAGGACACTGTGGGTATCTGAGTGCTTGTCATCGGAAGACGACATGCAAGTATGTGCATTATGAAATCGACACCAGCCCACCGCATGCTCCATTCGTTTGGGAGTGCACGAGTTCTAAGCCGTATGCAATTGATTCGGATGAGGCCAAGTATGCTTCTATTCATGGGCCTTATACACAGTTAAAGCGTATGGGCATGGATGCATGGCTTCATACAGCATTGTGGGATTCATTGCGCTCACCATTCGTCGCGCAATGGATTGATTGTGATGTGCGTGACTTTGACTTGTCTTCACTTGGCAAGTTTGATGTTATCCTTGCAGATCCCCCATGGGACATTCATATGTCATTGCCCTACGGCACCCTGTCGGACGAGGACATGCACGCACTTCAGATCCCAGCACTACAGGACGAAGGCTTGCTTTTTCTGTGGGTTACTGGGCGTGCTATGGAGTTGGGCCGGCACTTGCTGAGGCAGTGGGGTTTCGTTCGTATTGACGAGTTGATATGGATAAAAACGAATCAGATGGAAAGGCTTGTGCGAACGGGGCGCACGGGACATTGGCTCAATCACTCGAAAGAGCATTGTCTTGTAGGTATACGCGGTACCAAGGCGAACACATATCGCAGTGCGTGTGCAGCTGGACAGCTACCGCCTTTGCTTCCATGGATGCATGCTGGATTGAATACGAATGTGATGGTGTCTCAGGTACGCGAAACGTCTCGCAAACCAGATGAATTATATGCTATGATTGAGCGAATCTGCCCGGGCGGTCGAAAACTCGAGCTGTTTGGCCGGCGGCAGAACATCCGTCCAGGATGGGTCACGCTCGGCAATCAGCTCAAAAGCACGCATGTTGTCGAGCCGATCCTATGCCGTGCTGTAGACGTGTATCAGGCGAAGCAATGCTCAAGGACGCATTGTTTTCCAGCCGGTGATTCTTTGAAAAATGCCACTCTTGAGCACCAGAGTTGATCTATCTGCACATACAGAAGCAAGTGCCGGAAAGCGTATTGCGCAAAATCATAATTTGTAAATAATTCTATTTATACGTAACTGGCGGCGAGTATTGTTGAAATTTTGCATTGCGAGCGTAATTCTGATACGAAGCACAACGTTAGCTTTAGTTTCGACGACTGACGCTTAGCTCAGCAGACACTGTCGAGTAGAGAAATTGTGCTGCCTATCATCCACAACAGCGTGAAATATTTGTGAGGAATCGATTGTTTGGCTGGCTCTCAGTGTCGGTGAGTGACGAGTACCGTGCAAGAGAGATCGTGAGCCGCAATGGAATTCTTGCGCATCTGTTTTGGTTGTTGCTTAGGTGTGCGTAAGAAGGGTCACGCGGATGTAAGAGACGCCGCGATCGAAGTACGTGCTAATAGAGATTGGATGATGAGCCCAGTCCATTACAACATGAATTCTGACACAGCAGCCTGGAGAAGAAGAATGTCTGCTTGCGTCTACAAACTCAGACATCGTGGAGCAGCAGCACTGCGTGTTTCCAAAACATGTGGTAGATGAACTATTGAACAGTCTACGAAGGTATGAATGTGTATACGAGAATGATGATGAGCTGACAATGACGACAGTGATCTACTAACCGTCGATATCCACGCAAGGACATCGCAACCAAATGTATGGAATCCGGTTACGTTGAATGACATGGCTGCCAATCCTAAGGATACTACGCCTGTGCAGGGCGTGCCTGTCCACACTATAAATTTTGCCGGATCTGACGCTACCAGCCACAAGGGCCAGGCTGAGTGTGACTTGCATGAAAGTGCATCAGCCTCGGCGTCAGCACGCGATGAAAAAATGGACCAGAAGGCCGTTGAAGCGACGAGGCAGCGCCTGCAGGCTTGGGTGAAAGAAAATCAAGTCCCGTGAGCAGGACCAGAAGCATGTGCCCATTCCACGATCATATGCCTATACGAGACGGCCGACCCTTTGTTGCGAAGAGGGAAAGAATTTGCACACATGGAGACAGGACCGAAATCGTCGTGCCCTTCAAGATCAGTGGTGTGAACGATACGGAGTGTACTTTGTGCGGAAAACACATCATACACGCTGGCCAACTCGGCAAGATGAGTTGCACGGATCGGTATAAGCAAATGCAACTGAGGGTTTGGGAAGTCGGTGGACGGCCGCGATAAGTGCTGCTCAGCAACTGCATGAATCCAGCTTGCATGCTGCGGGTCGTATATGCAGTCCGCAGCGACCAACAGATCAAACTTGACATGTGCGTCGACATTACCATATCTGGCGGTCAAGGACTCGTTATTCTGCGGCAGTGTTTGTGCTAGCGTTTCGTTAGATGACAAGGGACGTTGGTGCTTCGCGTTGTACACAAGCTGCCAATCGAGACGTCGAACACATACACCACCAATGCCATTTGCCGTGACATTCTCAGATAGATTCGCCAGCACGTTAGCATGATGATCAGTCAAAGTGACGAGGGCTTTGGCCTGTCGTGGTTGTTGCTTCTCTAACCAGGAAGCCAGACCAAGGCCGACGAGCCCAGTACCTGCGCCAAGCTCAAGGATCTTTGTCGGCCTTTCACGCGAGTCAGCATATTGCTGAATAAGTCGACGTGTAAGATAAGGCGCTGCACCCCAAGTACGAATGCCCAAGGCGTCCTCGGTCAGTGCGGCATCGCGGATGCGGATCGATGCTACAGCCTCGTCGCGACTTTGAGGTGGACCATCTTGTGAAAGAAAAAAATAGTACGTGCACCAGCGCTCGCCGCTTGCTGCTTTTCCTGCCAAATGCACGAGCAAAGAAGCTGCATCGTCAACGAGGCTCGCAGCTTCTGTTTGCTTGCATCCATATTGTATGAGCGCACTAAGCCATGTGCGCACGTACTGTGTCTCAAACAAGTCATCCGGCGGATCCGAATCAGCCCTTAGAGAAACCGCATCTGAAATCTCATACTGACATCCCGATTCAGTTGGCTCGCAACTGTCACTGATCTCATGCCTGGGATCCGGCTCCCAGATCCACTCTTCGCGCGGCTCGTTTATAGCGTATGCAGAATAAAGCTTCTCTAGCGCTTCTTTTAGTTGTGCAAGAGAAGCATGTCGGATACGTGAAGGTAAGAATTGCGTTGGAAGGAGGGGATAAGAATCATGCACAGCTGCGTGAGACCGTTCAGGTTGCTCGGAACGTGCTGAGACTTGTGTACTGTTGGTAGTCATGAAAAGATACGTCCATACGTATTAGTAGCAAGAGTTTATGACAAGAATCTTCAAGAACGTCAAATGTCGTATTATCGAGTATACGGGGGGTGGCTAGTACTGTAACGAAGGCGTGTGAATGTGTGAGGTGGTGACTATATTTGCAGGAACACGAAGTACGTCAACACATGTGGAGAAGGATAGACGAGAGAGGCGCGAGAGAATGAGCTGCTAACAGAGGGAGAGAGAGCGCGCCAACACATTCACGGAGCAAAGCTTGCCGGACACGGTTTTGATCGATACAGGGGTCAAGCCCACTGCTGAACGATGTGTTGAAGCCATGTTCGACATTCAGTGATCATCTGGCCTGAACCGCCTTCACGCTTGAGGCCAGAGAAGCCTAGTTGTGAAAGCGGAGAGGCGTCATGAAAAACGTCGCCATGAGCTTTGCTTGGAGCATGTGGATCGGCCTCGGTGAGGAGAGGGAGCATAGCTTGAAGTTGAGCATCAGAAGCATGTGGCAAAAAGGAGCGCGCAAGTGCGACACTCAGAATCCTGTTGTTTGAGCGCGTCTTGTCTTTCAAATGATCATATTGGGGCGGCAGTGGATGCGCGGACAATGCTGTATCGGAGGGATTCATGAAAAAGAGCAGAAGTGATAGACCTGAAGCATCCTTGTTCTCACCATCGTTCGCTTCGTTTGGTACAATCGCATTGAGGCGCTCGATGAGCATGCGAGACTCTTTCTGAATGCCCGAGTCGCCATCCCACAAAGGTTTGCGCAAAACCGATGCACAAGCAAACGAGAAATCGCGTTCAAACGAGATACCCAGGGCTGTGTCGAATGCAGCGGCATCATCTGGAAACTGGAGACGACTCTGTGCTATCGAGGCAAATGCATCGGAGCCCAGCGCATCCAGAGCAGTGAGTGCGAGACGCAAGCCCCCGCGGTATGCACCGCCGGTGATGAGGACCAGACCGGCCCAGAAAAGTATCGGCGCATACTGCGGCAAAAACACGCGTGACAGGCACATAGCTGCCGCATCACTCGTGGATGGCACGTGTGGAAAAGAAGACATGAGGACTCCACCAAGGCTGTGCATGATCGCCTGCGACGAGTTACTGAGATGGCCCAAGACGTGCAGAGCACGCGATTGCATAAGGCTGCCAGATGCAAAGGCAACGGCCTGGATCTGACGCTCGAGCGTCAAGGTCCAATGCGAGCACTCTTCGACGCTGGTCGAGAGTGTGAAAATAATTGTATTGACAAGTTCGACAAGCGCCGCCAGAGACATGGATGGCTTGAGTTTCTCACGCGCAAGAGGCGCAAGCGACGGTGCAGGCCATGCAGCTAGCACATGGAAGAGGGTCATGTAAGATGCGGTATGAAAGGTCATCGACACGTCCTGGTAAAACAAGAGCACAATGCGCATGGCATCGGGCATGTACTTGCGCACAGGCGTGCCAGGCACAAGGCATTGCACTGAGTGCAGTGCGATGAGAGCGTGCATCTTGTGCAAGAGACCAGGACTCTGTGGGCACGTCAGGACGTTGCGAAGGTGTGCGATAATCTCGTCATGGAGATGAGGCAAAGCCGCTGTGAGCACAGTGTCTTGAATTGAATTCAGCACGGGTGAGGCACTCATGGGCGTCAGATCTATGCATACATCCAAGAACGCCTGCGTCGCCTTGTAGGGAAGAGTGTGAAGTACACTGAGCGTAGAATGAAGCGCCGTGCGAAGCTCTGGATGCAGCATCCAGAGCAGAAGGACGGTATGAAGAATTTGTGGCAGGTGCATGTCACAAACTGCAGAGATCAACTGGTCGACGTAGCCGAAGAGGACGTGCTCGCGACCGAGGCACGTCGCGATGCCGAGGGCCGAGCGCAGTGCACCAGCACGGAGCAGCTCTTGGATACGAAGGGAGGACAGGTCAGGCATGTTAGGAGGAATAAAGACTGGCTGCATTTCATCTTGGATCACACCCGCGGCACGCAGCATGGTATCAGCCGCAAAACGAGTCGGCATGTCGGACGAGGTGCGATAAAATAGGCCCATGCCGACAAACACGGCGCGGATGCGCTGCTGCGACACGGGTGTGTACAGTCCGACAGCATACGCACCCAACGCCATGCAGCGAGTGTAGAGCTGATGTTCGAGCTCCGCGCAGTCGAGCGTACTGATATACAGGACATCGTCTGACGACAGTCGTTGAATGCACAAACGCGATACATGGTCCGAGCGGATATAAATATCAGCGAGTGGCATAACATCGCATACACGCATGGTGGCCGTGTGAGACGAAATGGCGAGCGGTTTGTTGCGCACAACGATCACATCCTCAAACAAAGTGAGCGTAGCAGGCATCGGCGTGCAGAAGCCATCGTCGATACTTATGTTCGAATGAATGTACTTTGGCTTGAGCGTAAAAAGACGCGTGGTCGAGGGTGGCAACGATGCACGAATGTCTGGATGTAGCGCTTTGATATCGTCTGCGTATGTGACCCATGTGAAAGTGAGAGGAGGTCCACCTTCGTTCTCACGGCGTATCAGAAAGCAGTTGTGAAACGGTTCGTCATTAATGCTCCAGCCGTGCCGCTTAACAACAGTGCCGGCGTGCACAACAATGATCGACTGCAGGGCAAGGAAGATGGGCGCCGGTATGAGCGTCGCAACAAATACGATGAATTGCGTCTGAAGAAGCTGTCGTTCTGTCGCACCTGTGAGATCAAGTAGCATACTCCACGGCCGCTTGAATTGCACGATTGTCGTGAGCACCATATGTGCGAGTGCCACAAAGTCAGCACGCACTGTATCGAATTTTGAATATAGAAGCATTAGAATGATGCGACCATCACTGCATATCGTCGTACGTATTGCGGAGGTGCCACGCAGGTCACCCGAGGAGTACGTCTTCAAGAAAAAATCCAGCATCGTCGAAGCACTTTGACCACCAAGTGCTGTGGCAATGCGCTCATGCAGCGACGGGGACCGAGGGAGCAGCTGCAACAATGTGGACGCATGAGCATCGCCGTGCAACGCACGCTCCTCCATGAGCCTACGAAGCGGCCGCAGTACGGGTTGTGGCAAGATGCGCGTCGTGACATCCAGTTGCTGCGCATGCTGTTGGCCATGTCGACTAGACTCATGTAGCACGTGCACGAGGACCTGGCCGCGTTCCATCATGAGGTCATTCAGTGCGGTGAAAGTGCCCTCACGGTGTGCGGGGAAGCGACCCTGTGGAAGTGCGACGAGCACTTTGTTGAGGAAGAGAAGTGCACGACGGGCCGCATCGCCTTTCGGCATCGTGACGGCGATCGTCTCAGGCGCGGCAATTGCTGGACCCAGCACACGCAAGCAAAGGAACGTACCAAGGGAGTGAGCTGCCAGGTCCGCCCCAAAGCGCACCTGGACAGCGGAATACACCTGCTCGCAGAGCCAATGGAGCTCCGCCGGCAGCATGCGGATAAATTCAATAAGCTCATCGCTCGCGATGAGGATAAGACGCATCGCCTCATTCAGACGCATGGATTGGGCATCTTCCGACTGTGCTGCATCCCAATCGAGAGCATCTGGCGGAAGCGACGCCACCACTCCGGCCAGGCGGTGCACAACAGATTGGGTGTGAACATATGCAGATCGCCGTGCATATGCGGACAAAAAAGCGAGCGTCGACGAATTCGTCCGAAGCCACTGGGCATTGCCCGTGCATGTGTCGATCTCCATGTCCAGCAAGGCAAGCAGGATCTTATGGATCTTGTCAATGTGCATCATCCCGGCCAACACGCGCTCAAGCAGCTGAGCATCGCTGATAGCGCCACTGGAGATGCAACGCGCTATCCAACGACCGTCCTCGGCAAAGAGCGCGTCAGCTATATCGAACTGAGGCACTTCTGCTGCCGAATCCAGTGCTGCGAACTCAGGCAGAGTGAAAAGCCGCGACACAGCCAACATAATTGCAATGCGTGCAGACGACAGGGGCGACACAGTTAGAGTGACGGCCTCACGAGCCAGAAAGTCCATATTTTGACGCAGCACATGTTCCAGGGCTGTGACAGCCAACGATGGTTCATGCCCCAATGCCATGTCCCGCACACCAGCATCCATGTCTTTGTCAAGACTTGCGGCACAGATCAGCCGGTCCACGATGCGCGCTGTGCGCCGAGACAGCGCCGACTGCGACGACGAATCCAAGCGCAGAACAATAGGCGCAATGTCATCCGTGAGACGCGTCGTCAGTGGTGCAACACATTCGAGCGTCTCCTTGCGCAAAGCTTCGTCACTTAACGCCCACGGCAGGATGCAATCGACAAGCTCAGCGCGTGCGCAGTCGACTTCCACCCGCTCACACTGCGCAAGTAAACCAGCCACTTGACACACGTTTCGCCGTGAGCCAGAGCTTTCGGCAGATCGGGCACACACAAGCAGCATGTCGACAAGCTGGCGCAGCATCGTAGACGGCAGCGTAGCGACATTGACACGTGGTACGATATCATGTAGCAGCCTGAGCCAAGCCGCCAGTGATGCCGTATCGCGAGGTAAGCCTTCGTGCACGATACTTACGATGTGCGGCAAGACAGGCGTTGGCACGGCCTCAAGCAAAATGAACGCGAGGTCATGCAGCGTCGAATAATAAAGGAGCAAGTCGGCCACAGTGCGGACAAGCGGCATTTCGCTCGACTCAGGTGCGTCGTGCAGTGCAACGTGCGCACCAGCAACAAGCACATGCGCCATGTGTGTCAGCTCCGACTTCGACACTCGGCCGTGCGAATACCGTGGCAGAATATGCTGCAAGACACGCATGAGACCCGTCCAAGCTGTGACGACCATCGCGTTCGGCGGCTCAACAGCGCTGAGTACCTGGCAGATGAGCGACAAGTTGGGCCGTGCCTTGATGAGCAACGGCAACGGAGTAGGGAGGTCAGCAAGTTGGTCAAGCACAATTCCCACGTCCAGTGACTGTTGCACGACCGACAAGTTCGGCATACACAGGCCATACAACACGGCTGTCGGTCCGATCGTCGGCTTTATCGAACCGTGTGAGCGAAGGATCCGCGAAAGCGCCGTATGAAGTGCAACAAGCCAATATAGCATTGAGCCTTCGCTTTCAGCCTGTAAGACATGATGCGAAGCAGAGCGAGCAGATTCCAGGTCAGCCGGTGCTAAGATCGCCAGGATCTGCGAGGTATCCGTGAACGCCGCTTTGGGTCCCTCAACCACCCAGCTTGGCACGTATGGGAAGCGCGAAAGCACTGCCGATGCAGGTGTACCCCCACTAAGGCGCTTCAGCGCCGCTAGCGACGCCGCATGCAAACTTACGACTGTCGTGGGCATGTGCAAGAATCCAAGAATTAACGAAACACGCGAGTCCTTCTGCAGCGCAGCATCAAGCTGGGCGACGGTGGGCGTCTGTGGCAGACGCAGCTCTGCATCTGACTCATTCGGCAGAAGCGTTAGCACAGCCATGGGATCTAACAATGCAAGATACAGTATGCTGTGAAGCACAGCGATCGACATGTCGTCAACCTTGGTTGTTGCGATCCATGTGCGGATAATACCTCGATAAGTACGACGTAGCACAGGCGCACATGGCGGGTATAGCTTGCGGCGCCACGCACCTAAATCACGCACAAGCAGCTTCAAGAGCGCATGCGCTACAACCAAAACGCCTGCATGGCTTGGACGCGCATACAAAAACGAGTGGATGAGGTCCATGGCTGTTTCCGTGTGCCCGAGTACAATAAGCGAAGCAAGAAACAGGCCTGCCAAGCGCGCATCTTCCGGTCGGTACAAGTGCAGCAGCTCACACAGCCGCGTGCTTGTGGCTGACGTGATCGCTTGAGGCACACTCGCTGACTTGCCGAGCGCGCACAGATTGTGGATAAGGACCGTCGAAAACCAGGCTGCCGGCCCAAGCCGCGGGTGTGACATGTGATGGTACAACGCGTCCAGATACAACCATTTTTTTGAGTGTGATTCGCGTCGCATTCGCGTTGGTGCATACGCTACAGGTGCAAGACCCACCAGGACGCCCAGCGTGGGCCAGATCATAACGCGGCGACGCGGGGAGTCTAACAGCACGTACAAGCCGTCGAACAGCAGTGAAGCGGCCTCTGGCATCTCTGAAGCACACACAGCGTTTCGCTCATCCGCATGGAAAAGCGCCCATTTGTGCACAATGCGTCGAATCATCACAACATACGCACTGAGCAACGTGCGTGGAAGCAGAGGCAAGTCGCGATGTTTTGCACGCAAGAATCGGTCTAGCTGTGGCCACCGCCAGTGCAAGCACTCCATCAGCCGGATTGTTACGCGCGAGTCTGGATGGCTCTCACACCGCTGAAAAGACAGGTCCCAGTCACTCGAGCTAACATACAGCATTAGATATGACAGCTCACGGTACAGCGACGCCGCCAATGTTAGCGGTGGTGTATCCAGTGCATCGGCTGGTGTCTGCCACATGGTAGCTGTGTATGAAACGCCACTTGCCGACATTTTGATGGGGGCGCGTGTCGGAGGGAAGTGGGCGTCCAACACATAGTACGCATCGGGGCTCGCACTCGTCATATTCAGCCCGTTGTGCGCATCATGCATGGCATACACGCATTCTTCGTCGCGCATGCTGCTATCCGAGTCACGCGACAAGAAGGACAGAGGACGTGACTTGTCCGACTCATTGGCCCCGTGCGCTGGTTCATTCGCACGCGCCGAAATCAAAGCATGCTCGTACGTGAGCAAACGTTCAAAATGTTTCGCGACCGTGGCAACGGTCTTGCGCACAGTGCTTTCTCTCTGTCGCTTTGGATCTCTCCATGCACCGTATGGCGTCGACGTAATGTCTTCTCTCTGATAAGATAGCCACTCATGGAACATGCAGGATGACACGACTCGCGTCATACAAAGTACTTGGTAAAGACGCAACCGCGCATCAATGGTATTCAATGTGCTTGGAAGTTCCATGTCTTTGAGCACATCCAACAGCGAGTCCAACACAGTATCGCGATAATGCTGCAGTGCCTCGAGAAGAATGCCCAATGCTACTGAGCAAGAATTGTCTGGCACCCATGGCTGGCTGGTCACGGCAATACATTCATGGACTCGTCGCACAGCACTCTGTATAGTGTCAGTCCAATTCCAACCTTGACGATCCTCTGCATTGATGTCGACAGGCTCGCCACTGCTCGCATTGGACATCTTCACCCTGATGGGCGATGACGCTCGCCAAGTGAAAATCTTAAAATTAGATTCCGCCTACAGAAAAACCCCTCTGTTTCAACAATGCGGCGTGTGCGCCCATCCCTTTGAACGTGATGTTTCATGCACGGATTTTCTTTCAGAGTTATTTTTAGATCTGCGCCGCATTATATCCCCACCGCATCCACTTCGTCTATTTAACCCATCGTCACCATGACCACTTTGCTTGGCATGCGCCGTGCCGCTGTGTGTGCAGTGCGTTCTATGCGCACGTTTTCGACATCGGTCATTAGGCGACGGATCGAAGAGAATATCACTGGGGACCGTCTTGCTCAGCTTCTGCAAGAGCAAGGCACGAAGCCCTTGCTTGTTGACTTTGTCGCTGAATGGTGTGGACCATGCAAGATGCTAAGCCCCATGCTTCATAAGCTTGCAAGCACGCCAAGCCTGGTTGGTGGAAAGGAGCTTGATCTTGTCACCATTGACGTCGACCAGCAAATGGAGGCCGCTCAGAAATACGGCGTACGTTTCTCCCATTCCCCCCCCCCTTCTCGTCTAGCTAGGCTTACCTACCAGATCCGCGCAATGCCCACAGTCATGGCATTCAAGCAGGGAAAGCTCGCGTCATCGTTCGTAGGTGTGCTTCCTGAGCCAAAGCTTCGTCAGTTCATTGAGAACTTGTAGATACACGAGTCGTTGGATTTATGTTTTGCGCAACAAAAAATAGGCCCCAATTTAACGACCTAGGCATCATTTGGCTTGTTGTATTGCTATGTTACACGTGTAAATTTTATAAATCACCACACCCTCACACTCCTTAAGCATCTCGGCGCGAGCGCTTGCTACTTGCGGGCTCGCTTTCCTTTTCTGCGTCGTGGTGTTTATGCTTTCGGCTCTTTTCTTTTGATCCCTTAGTTTTCTTTGGTTCGGGAGAAGCATCCTTTGCTCCATGTTCAGACTGATCCTTTTTCTTTGCTTTTTTGTCCTTTTTCTTCTCCCCTTTCATTTCTTTCGCGCTTATTGTTCCTTTCTCCTTTTCCTTCTTTCGGTCTTTTTTCTTGATCTTAGATGCACTCTCGTCGTCCTCCAAGCTTCCGGTTGCCAAGGGTCCTTGTTCTTGCGACACCTCATTCTCCATAGACCTCTGATTGTTTTCTCCATTCATCTGATTATTGCCATGTTCGGGGTCTGTCTCGTTTTCCACCACGCCTTCTACCAAATTATTGTCTTGCTGTTGGTCGTCCTTCTGTTCATCCTCTTCATCCGAGTCCTCCCAACGCACACGTCGTGGCATTGGCACCTCTTCACTTGTCTCTTCGTCCATAGGCTCCATAGTTCCCATCGCCTGGTCAAATGACAGTGTACCAGGCCGTGGCGGCGGCACACTGAATGGATCCTGCAACAGGCTGCCATGCAACGACAGCATCTGGTTCGCGACAGTCATGCTAATGACAGAAAATTGAAGCATATGATTTTTGCCACCTAGTCGCTCACCGGACTCTTTGTTTCGCCAAAACCCTACGCTGCGATCTTTTGCATCGACTCGTTGCACTTCGCCCACATCACTGTAATAAACGAACTCCCACATAGATGCGGGAATGTGGGGGGCAGAGATGGCTGCATTAAAGGTGTCGTATAGTAGCAATGAAACATGACTCGGCGAACAGAGAGTGATTGTGCCTTGAAGTTTCATTCCAATCTCCGGTCGCCACACGATGCCAGTGAAACGCACAGGCACCTCAGCAAAGGCCGAGTCACCATCAATGCTGCCCAATGGATACAAAAACCTAGCATGTGAATGTGCAATGAGGACGCCTTCCAAAGGCGGAAGAAAACTAATGCAAAAGTCAGGGACTTGCTCGCATCGCTGCTGCCTACGTACCGCATCACAAGGGTATCTAACTGATCCAAGACGGATGCCATTGGGTCCCTCATCCACACAGGCGGTATGGCGAAATGCATCACGGCAGAAACTTTTACTATGCCTGTTGAGCTCGCAGGATTCCGATCATGAACATCTGCATCACGCTTTGAACCCATGATCGTGTCGCGACGCACGTTTCTAATGTAGCCCGAATCCACTCCAAAAAAGGCCAGCCCAACGCTGCCGCCGCCCAAGGCTTGCGATGCGGTGCAATGCACTACAGGGCGAGAAAAAAAATTTGTTTGCCGACAAGGCCGTGATCTCACGTGATTTACGGCCACAGGCGCGGAAGAGGTGGAAAGAGCGGCGTGGAAAGTGAGTGAGTGTTTTTTCGAGTTGGTGTCGGAAGCACAAACCTTTTCCACATCCATCTGTGACCATGTCGGACGCCCAAAACATCCCTAACTTTAAGCTCGTTCTTGTCGGTGATGGTGGTACTGGTAAAACCACGTTCGTGAAGCGCCATCTGACGGGTGAATTTGAGAAGAAGTACATTGCAACGCTTGGTGTAGAAGTGCACCCGCTCCAGTTCCACACGAACTTTGGCCCGATTGTGTTCAACGTCTGGGACACAGCTGGTCAGGAGAAGTTCGGTGGTCTGCGTGACGGTTACTACATTCAAGGCCAGTGCGGTATCATCATGTTTGATGTGACGTCTCGTATCACGTACAAGAACGTCCCCAACTGGCACCGTGACTTGGAGCGTGTGTGTGAAAACATTCCCATCGTCCTGTGTGGCAACAAGGTTGATGTGAAGGAGCGAAAGGTGAAGACGGGTGCTGTGACATTCCACCGCAAGAAGAACCTGCAGTACTTTGAAATTTCTGCCAAGTCGAACTACAACTTCGAGAAGCCATTCTTGTGGCTTGCCCGCAAGCTTGTCGGCAACCCAGCTCTTGAATTTGCTGCTGCCCCAGCTCTTGCTCCTCCAGAGGTCCAGGTTGACCAGAACTTGATGGAACAGTACAACAAGGAGCTTGAAACCGCTGCTGCCGCGCCACTCCCTGATGAAGACGATGGCGACCTTTAAAACCGGGGACATGCTGCACTGTTCATGCACATGTGCATTGCTACGTAGGATGAGCCTGGACGACCTTTTTGTATGCTATGGTCCCAGCTTCATTTGCTTTTTTTATTTGCTCGCTTTCTCTCGCGTAGCGTTATTCACGTCCCAAACCAGCATATAGATTCAAGCTACGTGATGTGTATTCAAAGAAATTTGATGATCAGAGCGCTAACATGGCGCCGAAGGGAGGTTGCATGATCGGAGCACTCAGCATGGTGACGGGATGGGGTAAATGGAACGAAGCTCTTTCTTGCTTTGGTGAGCTAAGACATGAGCTTGCTGTACCACTCTAGACTTTTGCTGCTCTGTAGGCAATCTGTGTGACAATTGATTCACAGATGGCTCCTTGACTTTTCTAAATGTCGAAACGAGTCCTAAATCAACATGAATCAGTATGTGCAGGCGCCAGCAACAGCGTCAAGGTCCGACTAGCCAGGCCTAAGAGCATTGGGTGTGTGGTGGCATGTCCGTCACTGTCACGTGCTAGCAATCTCCACACAACCAAAAATTTTCGAGGCACAATGCGTTGAGCTAGTGACTCAGCCATTCAAGCAGGCCTCGGTGCGCCTATCCATTCGAGTTGTGTGTGCGTGAGCATCTGAGAGAGAAAAAAGTCGAGACTATAGGGACCGAACGGCGCTCAGTTCAAGCAAGGAAAATAAAAACAAGAGCAAAGGTGCTGATCATAGCATGCGGGCATCGCCGCAACGCGGGTCAATGGGTACACGGAAAGGATCTTCTGCCTTTTGTGCACCAACACCTCAGGGCACACGTCAGGGCATGTATGTGGCGTTTGTCAAAAATGCCATGGTTCAAAAAGCACAAGTACGTTTATTCCCCCATATGCTACACGGCGGAGAAGGGGGTCGTGGCATGAAAGTTTGTGTGAATGGTGGCTCACATTCATGCAGGGACAATTTGCGCCGTACGAGGAGCTCGTAGCGCAGTTTCAAATGGGCGCTAGTGCCATACCCAGCTCCAAAACTTCAGCAGCGTCCTCTCTCGTGCAACTTCAGGCGTGGCTTTCCGCACTCACACACGTAGCACCGTCGCTGGATCGCACATGTGCATCGCTGGTCGAATCAGTTGCTGAGTTTCCATGGCTCGCAATGCCTGATATGGTCGCTGATGCGTGGGTGCGTCTTGTATGTGCGATTGTCAGTGCACGGAGTGAGTGGGTATCCCATGTTGCCTCACTTCTTTTCCAAAACATGAGTTTGCGTACGTATGCGAGTGCATTGTCTTCTTGCGCATGTTAACACGCACACGTCAGATCCGGCTTGGTATCGGGGAGCGGACACATTTCAACCAGATCAACGCGCTTCGCTATCTCGACGGCAGCTTTATGACCGGCTGCACAGTCTTCTGCAGACACTTTTGCGCTTGATTCCTACGCTGCCAGCAACGCTCCAGCCACTCTTACTCCAGCATTTCCCACACAAACGAGAAAGAACAATGGACCAAGTGTTGTATATCCAGAATCTGCTTCGAATGACAGAATACTGTGAAGCACTTACGGAGCCTATATGGAGCGTCATAATTGACCATACGCTCCAGATAGATGTGGCAATTCAGGTCGAACTAGACGAGCTCGAGGAGCAAGGTATTGAACCAACGACGCATCGGAGTCTGTCGAAGGTGTTAGACCAGGGCATGTCAGAAGATTCTGACAGCGAGGGGTCGTTGTCGTGTTCCTCATCGGGATCGCGTGGCGACAAGGACTTGGCTGGTACGATAACCCATGATGACGATGATGCATTTGATGCACTAGAAGACTTGTCTGATGAAGATGGTTATGACGCATCTGATGCACTTGATCCTGGTCTGAGAGCGACCGATGCTATGCACGAGCCGGCGTGGAATGAGGTTGCGGTACTTGCTGGCAAGCTTGATGCGATCATGAAGGCACTGCACGAATTCCTAGAACGACAGGTCGGCACGCCTCGCTCGCAAAACATGCTGACCCGGCGGTATCAACTGTACCAGACACTTTTGGGTCTATTCACGCGTACCATCCTCACGACTTTCAAGTCCCGGCATGTACAGTTTATCATGTTCTGGTTCGCTTCGTTGGACCACGAGTTCGCTGATATGTTCCTTGGAACACTGCTAAGCAAAAGCCTGTATGCTGTCCCGACTGCCGGTACGAGCGAGACTGGCGAGTCGGCAACCATTCTCCGTATCGCAGCTGCAAGCTATGTAGCGAGCTATGTTGCTCGCGCTCGGTACATTGATGCGTCGACAACGCGCATGGTCGTCTTGAATCTGTGTACATTTATGGATGCATGTCTTGAGGCGTTTGCCGCTCAAGGAGCGACGGCTCCACCGCCAGGGGCTCGTGAACATGCGGTCTTTTATGCTGTCACACAGGCGGTCTTCTATGTGTTCTGCTTCCGCTGGCGCGATTTGCGGGATGGAGCTGTCTCAGATGCGCCATCGTTTGCTCTTGATGACGAAGGTACGCCATCGCTAGCAGCGACGTATCCGACAGCAGGGTCTTTTGAGCTTTCGCCACAGCTTATGCCTGTGCTTCATGCTTCTTCATTATCGAGTGTTTCTTCATCGACACCGTCTGTTACCGGCGAGCGGGGATGGGCGCCAGGCCTTGCTGTTGTGCAGCGAGCTATTACATCGCCATTGAATCCTATTCGATACTGTAACGCGCATGTGGTCCAACAGTTTGCCTATGTGGCACAGTATACGGACTTTTTGTACTGTTACTCGGTGATGGAAGCGAATGCATACCGGCAGCAAGCCAGCTCCGCCGACACGGGCGGCGCGTCGCGACAAGCAGGATCGTTGCCAGCCCGTCGAGAAGCCACGCCCACGACAGGGCCTAACGCGCAGCCTGGGGCGGCGACAGGCGCTCGCTCTGACGCGCCTGCTGCTTTGCCCACGCCCGCGCTTGATATCTTCTTCCCATTCGATCCTTATCGCTTACGAGACTCGTCCTCGTTCGTGCATCGACTGTACAGAGAATGGGCTGATGTGGCGCCAGACGAAGACGATGCTGAGCATGAAGATGACGATGGGGATGCAGGTGAGGACGAAGATGAACACGAAGAACGGGATTTGGTTGGCGACGCCGAAGAGGGAGACGATGATGATGACGACATCTCCATCTTGCCACATGACGAAGTGACCAAGCTAAGCACGGTGCTAAAGCGGAGTCAAAAAGATACATCCCATGCGAATGCCACGCCCGAATCGATTGCTCAGAGCATGGAAGCCATGAGCATTAGTCCTTACACGGGATAGTGTTTTGCATCCGAAAGAGGGATTGTTTTAGTGAGTGAAGCTACAGAAGCTCCAGATACCTCCTCATGGATGTATGTATGGCACGAGCAACTTGCGCGTCGGGTGCTCTCACTGTGAGACGAGCGAGCTGCGCCTCTTGATTTGGTTCCCAGCGCAAAAGGACGAGGACTTGTGTTTTTTTCATACAACACAGGCCAGCAGCAACGATGTTTTCTGGTCGTGAGTCAATGCTGTCAAGGATCGCGAATCCGGCCTCACGCAACATGCGTAGGTGTTGCGAATTTGCTGCTGTAGAGATGCGGCAGACATACTGGACCTCAAGCTCGGGCTGGGCGCGCATAGCATGCCAATGTTCGAAGAAGGCATGTCGCTCCATGATATGTGGTGTGACGAATGATATGAGCGCAATAGGCAGGACCACATGGGTTGTGAAAGTTATGTGAGGGCGGTCGCCCGACAGTTCAGTTGCTTGGGAATGCCCACGTTCATCACCTTGACGCCATTCGATATCGACCTGGGGCGTGTCTACGAAAGGTTTGACGCAAGCGAACTCGATGGAGATGCCCTTGGTGCCTTGTGGTGCCACAGTGGTCGGTCTTTTGGACCCTGATGGACTCTCGACAGGTGGCGTTATGACACGTGACTGAACAGGCCCGTGCACATGAACATCCTGTATGTGAAGCAGCGTAGACTTTGTCTTGTTTGTAATGCTAAGAGTGCAAAGGATGCGCGCATCCCTCATTGTGGCCTTAGGACGCTCACGTGCGAATGTGAGTCGTTCGGCCTTGGTCTCATGCAGTGTACCGCGCTCGGCAAACAGGAGCATGAACGGCATGTCAATGTAAAGATGATGTAGACTCCCAGTGGTAGAGGGTAATGAGCATGGCCTCTGCGCAGGTGACGCCGGGGTATTTGTCAGAGGTGATGGAAGAAACGGCAGCGCCACAGAGACGGCTGGTGCGGGGACAGGTATCGAGGAAGTCGTTGGAGACGTCGATGCCGGTGGCGGCGATAGGGACAGCGACTGAGGCAGGGTCCAGGACCGTGAGCGTGAGAGAAATTGTGTGGGAGAAGGAGGCGATGGCACCGGGTGCGAAGAGGATTCCGACAAAGAGCGTAATGGGGACCGAGTTGGAGACTGCTGGGTAGCTAATGGCAGCATGGACTGCGACGGGGAATGCCAGGGAGAGTGTGAGGGCGAAGGAAAGAAGGTCCTTGAGCATTTTTGCTCGTGTGATTCATGTCTTTCGTGGCGTGAATGGTTCAAAGGCAGAGACGATGCCGTTTTCGTCATCTGCTCCGTCAACAGTGCTTGTGAGCTATCCACCGTTCCCGTGTTAGTCGCCCACGGCTGTTCAGGCACGTCGGTGTGGGGGGATGTCATATGAAGGCTCTGAAGATCAAGTAAATCCATGGACAGATCGCCCGTATAGACTGTTGGCGAGGACGTGAGTAATGATGAATGATCTGGTGAAGATAAGACTGACGACACCGACGTCCTTGTCGTACTCGCAACCGGTACTGGTGCTATTGTTGCGACGGGCGCCGTATACGTCGACTCAGGGAGCACAGACGTCAACGCAGGCAGTCTGTGCCGCGAAGAAGCATCGTTCCTAGTGTACTTTGCCTCGCCACGGCGGACAGAGGATACCACAGGCACTGCTGAGACACGCCGATTCGGCTCCAAGATCCCATTCACAGATGCATACGTGCCACCTAGTTGCGACTCGTTGAAGGGCGGGAGTTCATCGAGCACATCTTGTATGTCCAGTTTCTCTCTCATGCTAAGCAAAATGAGCTGTGCGTATTCAGAAGCCCGCTGTTGCGTTTCGATATGCAAGACGTGCACGTACCGCTGCAGTGTTGTGAGCAATGTGGTCTGCATCTCAGGGTACATGCCGGCCCATTTCGCGTATGTGGTCACGCACATCGCTTGGGTCATCGCTGTGCATGATAGCATGTGCCGGGTGAGCAGCTGAAACTGATCCATAGGTGTGCATCCAGGCCGGTTTGCTACAACGTAGCCATATTCGCCCAACAAGTATGCGCCCAGCTTGACTAACGAGTCGTGACACAACGCCTGCTGCAGATACATTATGATTTGTTCCACGGCATACACATGCACTTTGGGATGGTTCGTGACGACTTGCAGAATTCGTTGCCAAGTCGTGTTGCTCACATGCCTGCCGGCCACATGCAGCAGCTCAAGGGTCGTATCAATATACCACGAAGATTCACTCGTGTGCAGTTCAGCAAGTATGGAGATCTTGAGTGTCAAATCCTGCCGCAAGCTTGGCTCAGCGACGACCAAGTAGTCCAGGAGTCGTCGCACAATCTGCCGCACATTCGTGCGGTCGCACATTGCATAAAGTAAATCCAGCGCTCGACGGCGCACACTAATATCAGTATCACCAAGAGCAACGAAGATCACGTCACGGTGCAGATTGATCGATGAGAGTGATGGAATTCGTTGCGCCAAGTGGGCCATGATCTCCATTGACAGGTATCGAACATTGGTTTCAGGCGACGTCAGCAGCTGGCCCAAACTTGCCGTGAATCGGCTAACCAATGGAGAGCTGGCGTCGAGGTGAACAACGAGGCGCATCGCTTCAAGTTGCACTGAGTATCGTGCGTTGGCTTCATGCACGTCTGCTTTGACAGCAAGAGCAACATCCTGCTTCCATATAAACGTAAGGATATCATGTAGCTTGATTTTGTAGTCCGCATCCAACACAGGCTGCCGCGGATACAAGCGAAGAAGAGCAAGTAGCTGAACTTGGAGCCAGGGTGCTGGTACTCGGTGGTAGACATAGTCGCGGCGAACGTCATTCTGCAAAAGGATTGCGCTTAACGCATCAATGGCATGCTTATAAAACAGAGAGAATGACGATGGCGCATGGCGCACCAGTTCCATGGCTAACAGACATGCGCAATGTGCCAATCCGAGTTGGGGATGCTCTAAGAGAGGTGCAATGCGGTCGAGCCACTCGGCAAGATCCACAAAAGACGGGTCCATCCGGTAGAACGACAGCGCCACACAAGCTGCCTTTTTGCGCACAGGTACTGATGATGTGTGAGAAATCAGCAACTTGAGTACCTCCTCGCCCAGTTGTCGTGCCAATACCCGGGAGCTCATGCAAGACACGGCTTGTAACGCAAGGCAAGTATCTGATTCGTTCAAACTCGCGAGGTCTTTTTGGACGATTGACAGAGCGCGCACGAGCACCTCAGGACAATCCGCAAAGCATGTTGTCCATGCCAAATAGCCCTGTACGTTAGCATAAAGTACTGAGGAACGAGATAGGGGTATGAGGCAAAGAAAGAAGCGAAAAAAGAATGAGTTCGGAAAGGGACCGAGCAAGGGCAAATATAGGGTCGTCTTAACGTACCATTTGTTTCTCAGAATATTTGGGACTTGACATGAGCGCATAAGGCTCCAAAGAAATGCCATCAACAGGAAATCCCTGCAAGCGAGTGAAAATAACCTTGGCGGCCGACTTCTTCTGTTCATATCGATCCGACTTGGAGCCAGAGGATATCAATTTGGATCGCACATGGATCATTTCTCGGCGCACACACTGATGTTCTTCTTCTAGAGAGCTACATGACTGCAGCTCAGATATATATCGAGACAATCCGCGCATATTAGACGATAAGGGATGTCCACGATTCATTGTGCATGCTACCTGTCGACGTGTGAAAACAAACTGGCTCCGACAAGTGCTGTATTCCGCGGTCCGAGAGACTACTGCTGGAATGCCTCACCACAGAAGGGCCTTGATCTGCCCGGTTAGGCGAGAATATGTGACCCTGTCGCGTAATCCTGTCCACGTTGTTTGTTGTGCTAGATTGTCTGCCGATGCACACATTCAATGTGGACCCTGTGCAGTGCGAAAGTGGAGTTCACATTTACCATTGTCCACTGGCCCAGCTCAGCACACTCTATCTTAAAGTGGCAAGACTACACATGTCCAACCCACGTCGGAGTTAAGAAGTTTTTACTCGTGCGCGTCACTTAACACTCAAGGTAAGGCGGGAGCACTGTGCAGGCAAGAAGAGTGACAGTGTGCATTAACTTCATGATAAAGCGTATGCCGAGAATGAGCGTGTGATGAAACCTAAAACGCCATCCAGCTTAGACACCTGTTTCCCCGTTATTGCTAGCCTTGGCAATACATGTTGGCATTCCATACCACGCCAACAGCAACAAAGACGATAGAGACAACGGACCATGCGATTTACGGACACGAAAAGCTCTTGACATAAAAAAGCAGCAGAACATGATGATATAGGATCTCTCTGTCTACTGAAAGAGATATATAAACTCTCGATACTTTTCCCAATGGAAGGGGGAAACAAGATAACAAATATGCATCATAGGACAATCGGGAAAGACGGAGAAGAAATAAGTCTATAGGAGCCACCGAGAGCTTAAGCGGCCTCCTCACCCTTCGACTCGCCACCTTGCGCAGCAGGTGCGGCAGCTGCCTCAGCCTGCGGGGCAGGCGCAGCGGCGCCCTCGGCAGGCTTCTCTGTCTCCTGCATGTCGCTTGTCCAGAGCGTGAGGTTGTCACGCAGAAGCTGCATGATCAGGGTTGAGTCCTTGTAGCTCTCTTCCGACAGGGTATCC
>ERZ501061.45-NODE-45-length-43670-cov-4.172853_pt1 | contig 43670 bp, 27 predicted proteins | sample MGYA00510854_ERZ501061 | MGnify/ENA primary metagenome ERZ501061 (study PRJEB25958, sample SAMN03398515) | human skin metagenome | study: EMG produced TPA metagenomics assembly of the Human Skin Microbiome Metagenome (human skin metagenome) data set.
TCTGCACAGGTGTGGGCGTGCTGACAACGGTTCGTGAACGCACTCGAGTCGACGTCCAAGCAGGAGAAAGAGGCGCTCGTCGCATCGCAAACATACCCCGCATCCCCCGTGCAAGTATTGATGAGGACATGGTGGATAGAAGGTCTAGCAACGACAAGGGACAGTGGCAGGGAGATACACTCCTCCTCACACCCAGCCGACGGACAAGACGGTACCAAGACGAGCTGTCTAAGGCAGGAAGCGCCGTATCGAGTGATGGCAGTCACAGCAGCAAGGACAACAGCAGAAACCTTCGATGTATCACGTGATCTTGAAATAGAGGCGTGCACCTCCGCTGCATCGCTCTTCAAGCTTGGCCGTGAGGTTACCAGGCGGGGGTGGGGGGGCGCGCTTTTCAAAAAGCGCGCTCGCTTGCCACATGTACCTATGTGTTAGATCTTGAGTTGCTGTCGACTAGGCCCCCTGTGTGTGTGTCATCCTCCACACTCTCCTACACCTTCCGCCCACTCCCTTCCAGGGCTTGATGAATCCGTGGGCAAGTCCTTGGGCGGACGAGGCTGAAACGCCCTCAGCTGGGCCGACATCCACGGTGAGCACAAGCTCTCCTCCGATCGTGCTTGAGTCAAAAGAGGATGTTTTGCCTATCGTGCCGCCTGTTAGTTTGGACGTGGACCCATGGAGCGCTGTGCCCGTGTCGTCTGAGCCAGCGATACCTGCTGTCGCGGATGAGCGGCTTTCGACCGATGTGCATATAAAGGACCTAAATAAACCGAGTGCAACGTGGAATTTATCGATGGAACAGGCTCCTGAGCCGACGGCAGACGATGCCCATTTGGCATCGCTCACTTCTGCCTCTTTAATGATGCATGAGAACGTGTGGAACGAGGGCGATCCCATGCCGAGAAATGATGGCTCTACGGAATCAGATAAGCCAGAGGAAAAAGAGGATAACATAGCAAGTCTCGCGCAGGATGCAGAACGCCACGAGCCAGCCACTGTCGCCTCAGCTGAAGCCGATGACCCTGCGCAAGATACCACATCGCCGGCACCAGGTCAATCCGAGCTTGTCCAGCAAGACGAAAAGCCACAGCTACCATCACATGGAACCAGCCCGTCTGACACTTCAGGTACCCATGTGCTGCCGACCACATCACAAGATACCACTGACTCTACCGCAACCATGGCTACGACGACAAAAAGCAGTGTCGGTTCGGCAATTTCTCGGTTAGGATCCCGCATGACAGAATGGCGACAGGCACGCGCAGCAGCAGCGCAGGAGGCTAAAAAAGCAGCCGAAGCCGAACAAGCGCAAGGTTGGAAACGTGTGACGCCGCCCACCCGACCTAATGCGGCAAACACGCCGTCAACAGCAGCAGCAAGCCGGATTAGTGGTTGGTTGAAGCGTTCGACCAAGTCATCGACGCTATCAGACAAATCACCTGGTACGTCATCACAAGCCGAGCAACCAAGCAAGACGTCGTTGGAAGCACAAGACACTCAGCCTGGAGTATCAACGCGCGTATCAGTGACATCGCCCAACTTTCAGACCGCTCCACCTATGCGATCGGAGCTCGCACCGATTCAAGGCGCTAGCTCGACGCTAAATGCAGACGACTTGGCGTGGCTCGATGCTGCTACAACGAAAAAGGCACCCTCAACCACTCGTCCTTCTCTAATGAGTGGAGCCTATGATCCAGCCCCGCTCTACGATGACCCCTATGAAGACACGCGCGGAGCTATCTCTGATGCTGATACTATTGTGCATCAGCCTGACGGCTACGATCCTTACAGATACGATCCTGATGACACGGACGAATTTGGCGACATCCAGGCATATACAGACGACGATCGGGGAGCCGCGACGTTGTATGATGCTCCATATTCACCAAAACCTGGTCCGTTCGTCCATCGCGGTGGTGGCGAACAATATGGAAGCCTCGAACCGATGGTTGCACTGCAGTCATCGTATAAGGATGAAGAGCCTGTCATACCACAAAACAAGGCAGCTCTTCCTCCAGCATTACCGCTGCCGCCACCACCAGCACCAGCATCGACAGCAAGGACGACGAATAGAAAAGCAGCCAGCGACAGCAAGACGCCTCGCGATGCTACTACAGCTGCTCCTGTGGACTTGCTTCTAGATGCATCACCACCGCCACCGTCACAGATCTCTGCACCTCCCTCCTTTACGAGCACGAAGACAACGAATAGCTCAACGCTATCCACAAAACCCCCTCCTCCTCCGACCACCACCTCCACGACTTCCTCCCAAAGTAAACTCACGCATGCCGACCTGGACTTTTTCGAGAATTTCTAGGTATATATATAGATAGATAGATTGATTGATTGATTGATATATATAGGTAGAAGTGCCACTACTTCTTCCCTTTGACTTCCTTGAAGAGGACATGTCGTTTGACTGCCGTGAGCGGGGCTGCGAAAAAAAAACCACGTACCCACAGGATCGTATTTCATCAGACTAAGCCGCTCAGCCACACGCAAGCGACGCGTCGTGTACATGAAGCCAGTGCCGGCCGTTGACATGAGCCGCGCAATTACCACGCTAGTATAAGCATCATTGCACGTACCGAGCCTTGGACTTGACCGCCATATGTGCGCCTGTATTGCTAGAAGCTCGTCTGTACCACGAAACGGCGCGTTGTCGCCGCCTGACGAGGTCGCGACGCAGGCAACGTAGCACTAGAGGTGTGTATGAAGACACGTGACATGAATTCCATGCTCTCGTCCCAATATGCCCTCCACCACCTGCGTGGGCCGACAAAGGTGTCTCTGGCACTCTGCTCTTAGTCCGCCGAAGCGTGTGTCGGTTTTTTTTTCTTCAACACACGCACTGACACACATTCATTGACTCGCACTTGATGCCCGCGACGAGCGGGACCACAAGAGGGCGTGGAGATGTGCGTGAGCCGCGCATACCTCTTGCTGTTGTCGACGCGCCGACACAGCGCTTCTATGCAGCGGCCGCGTTCTTTGGGGTGCAAGCGTGGAAATGGATGCGGCTCGTGGCCGTGCATTGGTTTCACGCACCGCGAGCGCGTGGCATGATGCAGTTTTTTGAGCCGACGTCGTTTTTTGTCGTGCTTCTCCTGGATTTTTCACTATGCTATGCCCTGCATTGGCTGGCGATCCCACCACGTGCTACTGGCACACCAGCTTCAGCCGTCGCACCACCCCAGCAGGCGGCGCGAACGCTGCGACGGCCATGGACAGCATGGCACTATGTGGGACTGTTTTTGATACTTGCTGCGGCAGATGCGATAGCACTCCTTCCATACGATGACGCCCTTGCGTGGGTGCCAGCCGTGCTTCCAGGACCTGCGGTATGGAGCGTCGGCGAGCGACGCGTACGCCTTGATCACATCGTGCGCCCACGCGCACATATTTCTGGCCAACATACCATCCACATTGTGCCGTATGGGACGGCGCGCTTTGCTCCTGCGACGACGTGCATGTGTCTGGGCGAGAATGTGCGAGAAGTACACATTCCCGTCGTGTTCAACCAGACCGTGCCTGCTTCACTGACTTATTCCATCACAGACCCTGTCTCAGGTCACAAGAGTGTACATACAATCAAACATCCCAAGACTAGTGCGCAGACACGCGCACGAGCTCCTGGCACTGAGGCCCAAGAGCCCGATGTGCCGCGTGGTGCACATGTGCTTTCGCTGGCGGAGCGCAAACGTGCACGGCAGGCAGCAAAGCAAAGAGCCTCGGACATGCCGGTTGAAACTGTGCATGATTTGCGCATCACGCACACGGGCATCCTGCAGCTGGAATCCGTCGTCGACCGGCAGGCCAACGAAGCGCTCGTCGGGCCAGAGACCGTCACGCTCGTTGAATGTCCGCGAGCATCATTCGTACATGGCGCATCAGATTACTGCATGGGCGAGGAGGCACTCGTTGAGGTCATGCTGCATGGCACGCCGCCGCTCTCGCTTGAGTATGAGCTGCTCCGCGGCTCAGAGCCGCGAAAACAGATCCAACATCAACACACACTCCTACATCATTCGCCCCACATGCCCGCGACCATTGCTCTGGGTCTGCCGTTGCCCGGCACACAGACTGTGCGTCTGAAGCGCGTGAGGGATGCATGCGGGAATGCAGCGGCGCTTCAGGATGCCTACGATGTGCAAGTGCATGCGCAGGCGCAAGTGCACTTTGATCCCATGCAGTGTGTGCCTGGGCGACCGCTGAAGCTCCTGCGGACTAGCCCAGGCCTCGATGTGCGTGTGCAACTGCAGCAAGCAGGGCCCTCAGACGCTTGGGATGTGCAGGTGGTCCACAGGCCCGACGGTAATGCGACAACGACGTGGAAGACACTTGCGTCTGCCGGTGGTCGCAGCCGTCAAGACGTTTGGACGCTCGAGCGGGGCACGCACACGAAGCGCCTCGATCAGACAGGGCTATATACGATTGAGGGCTTGTCGTCCCAGTTTTGTGCGGGCCAAGTCGGCTCACCGTGGACGTGTGAGGTGGTGGACGTGCCGTTGCCACGAGCATCGATCCATTTCGAGAGCATCGAAGACCCGTGTGCAGGCACCGTGGGAGTCAAGGCTCTATCGGATCTTGAGGGTGAGCCGCCATTCCGCCTGGTGTACGAGACGCAACGTGCCGGCCAAGCACCCCGACGGCACGAGCGCGTGGTGCGTGACCAGACGCGCGATGAGCTTGAGTTCTGGCCTAATATGGAGGGCCTCGTCACTTACCGATTCCTCGAGCTGAATGATGCCAATTACCAGCATGTGCCTCTCGACGGGCCCTCATTCACGCAAATCGCACATCCACTTGCCTCCGCGTCGTTTGTTGGTGCGAACAGCGATCAGGACGCGGTCGTCAGCAGCTGTGGTGAGCCGACCGTGCAAGCGGATGTGGCCTTCTCAGGCACCGGTCCCTACTCGCTTGAATACTCGACGCGTGGTGGAGCCGGCGGCGAGCCTGTGTACTGGCATGTCGACAACATCGAAGAAGCGCGGACGACACTGAATTTGACACTCCCGCCAAATCACCAGGGACGTGCTACCGTCTCGCTCCTCCGCCTTCGTGATGGCAAGGGCTGTGAGCGTCGACTTGCCACGCGCGACTTGCGTGTGGATGTGCGTCGACCGAACGCCGCCGTGGGCTTCGCACGGCAGCATGCGGTTGTGCAGGAACACACGTACGCAGACCTGCCTCTTCGGCTCAAAGGTACGCCACCATGGTTCATCTCCTACACACTTGATCATGGGCGCGAGAATGGCACAGCCACGTTGCACGATGCAAACGAAGCACTGCGCGTAAGCGAGCCTGGCTCCTACACCATTACTGGCGTGCGTGACGCACATTGCGCCGGCAGTGTACTTCCGCAGCAGGAGACAGCCGAGGTCGTGATGCGCCCGCGGCCACACGCATTCTTCGTCGACACTACACAACCCAATGGGCTTAAAGGCGGAGTCGTGAGACTGCCGCCCGTGTGTGTGTCGACGCCTTACACAGCCACGATCGCGCTGCAAGGACAGCCACCCGTTGAGGTCAAGTACCAGCAGACGACCCTGGCCGACAGTGGCACAACACTGACTCGTGGCAACACACTTTCCAGCTCAGAACCTAACGCGTCTGTGCCGCTGAAGACGAATGTCCCTGGCTGGTTCTCGTACAACATCGTGAGCATCAGCGACGCTTTCTATCCACATACAGCTGCTGCGGCGCCTGCCCTGCTTGAGTACCGCGTCTGGCCGCGGCCAGACGCCAAGTTCGTTCACGACGAGCCTCAGCGCATCACAGCCTGTGTGGGTGGCACGTGGGAGCGGAGGCCGATACTGCACCTCTTCGGCACGCCACCCTTCCAAGTAGACATGGTCCTCCGGCCCGTGCATATCGAGGGTCAGGCAGCCCCCACACGCTTCGCTCAGACCGTGCACGAGTCCACATGGCATGTGATGCCACCCACCGTTATGAGCGTGCCAGGGACATGGGAATTACGTGTGGAGCGTGTGCAAGATGCCCATTGTGTGAATGAAGCGGCCACAGCGTCAGTGCTGGTCGACGTGGTGGAAAGCGCCGGCGTCGTTCCCGTGACAAACCGCATGCACTACTGTGTAGGCGAACGCATGGACTTTGTACTGCAGGGAATGTCGCCATGGACTGTGGAGTACACATTCCTAGGTAGGACGTCGCATGTGACTGCGCGGAAGGCCGAGTTCTGGCGCTTGGCTGACCGACCTGGCGTGCTGTCGGTGCTCGGCGCCGCGCATGGCTCAAATACGTGTCGCAAGACACACGCCCCGATTGAACGCATCGTTCATGCACTCCCTAGCGCACACGTGTCGGCAGGCGCAAATCTTGTCGAGTCACTGCGTGAAGGTGGTCATGCCGAAATCGTGTTCACCCTCGAGGGCGAGCCGCCGTTCTCATTCACGTACCAACGGACAGAGCCAGCCGATACGCATGCTCGGCCCAAGGTCCTGGAGACGCATACTGTCAATCAGTGGCAGGCGAATGAGTATCGCGTGCCAACGTCACAAGAAGGCACCTGGTCCGTCGTGTGGATGCAAGACCGTTGGTGCCAAGTGTCTTTGGGTGAGGTGAGTGGACCAGCGTCCTGGAGCGTTTCGCATGAGTCTGTATAAGCTGTCACGCACATAGATTAGCACACTCGTTCTCTCCTGCACAACGAGTCCAAAACAGAAATTCACCATCACATTACGACATGGCTATCGTACTATGGAGCGCAAGACAACACTGCAAATGTGCGTACCGGGTCAGACGCGCCTTCTATCCTGGGCATCAAGCAACGAACACACGGAACGACCGAGGGCAGAGACGACATGCTAGCTCTTGCCACCATTCCTTTCGCCATTGACATAGCAACTAGAATAAACTGATAATAAGTGGGGATACATGACGGATAAAAGAGATACGTGATGAGATACGACCGCGTCCTAACTGGCACATCAATGAAGATAAATAATATCTGTTGCACGGCCGTTTCGGATAAGGGCTTTAGGCGGATTTCGCTAAATATGTCTGAAGTGAGCGAGCAGAGCTGTTTTCCACCCGTTGCACATCCCAGAAATACCTGAATTCATCTTTTTCTTACCCGAGGGCAACTTGCGAGAAAAATGCTGAAGGAAAAGGGCTCAGAAGAATCACAGAGAGCGGGTGTTCCATAGGATCGGATTCTGCGCGAAAAGTGAACAGTATTGTGTTGGAATATCAAAGAGGGAACTTTGGCATCAGAGTGTATAAAAGTTCATGACTCAAGGGAAGGTTGAAAAAGAACGGAAAGAGTAAAAAAAAAAAAAGTGGCGTGCGTACAATGCCATGAATCAAGAGGAGTGTCAAGAAACGAACAGTGACGTGTTGGTGTTCGTACCATGCAAGCTAATTTGGCATGTTGTTTGTTTCTCTCTCTCTCTCTCTTTCTCTTTCTGTTTCTCAAGTATAGCCTTCTTTACACCATGGAAGAAGGGTGCGCCCAAGACGACAAGATAGGTAGACTGCTGGGCTCGAGGTCCATACCAAGACCGGTATGTCCCAAAGTGGGCAAGGAGGAGCTATATAAGCCCAAGCCCGCCTCGTGCTCTTCAGAGTCAGGGTCAAAACTACCCAGTGAGCAGTGATCAAAGCCGGTATCAATGGTATCAAAAGAAGGTGGAGCCAATTGCGGTGAGAGAGGTGATGTTGCCATCGATGCTTTGTTACCAAATGCGTGTGACGTGGTCGAATCACTAAAGGCGAGCGAGTCGACGGACGAGGGAGTGGCCGCCGCCATCGAACTGGGAAGATGCTGGTCACTAAACAGCTTCAAGGGAGTATCAAGAGACGTCTTAAGTTCCAAAGGATCAACCAACGTTGCTTCAGAAGACAACGAACCAGCTGACATGGAAGAAAGGGTCGTTCCTGTGTCGCTCCCGAACGGCGGCTCAGTAGGCGATAAAGACGTGGCATCTGCCAAGCCGCCCGTTGGCGACGAAGGCGATGCATCAGACAAGGCCGATGGTGGCGCACTCATCTCTAACAAGCTAGGGTCAGCGGTGGATCGTAGGGAAGGCAGTGCGTCATTTGGAAGAGTGCCAGAGATGGTGCTCAGAGAAGGCGAAATAGAGTTCGTCGCTGTAAGCGTCGCAGCATCGGTGGTCGTCAGAGAAGGAGGAATAGCCCATGGCATCAGGTCCTTGGATGGAACAAGCGTATTGGCACCTGAAGACCACGCCGACGCCATGGCAGGATCGTTGGGCGGCTGAATCAGGGCTGGTGCCACCTCAGTTGGCGTGTGCGTGACACCTAAACTAGGTATGGACAAAGAAAATGGTGATGTGGTAGATTTGGATGTAGGCGGTTGGATTTGCGGCATAGATACAATGTTTTTCTCGTCAGAAGACGTTGGGAGCGATGAAGCTGGTATAGTTTGGTGCTTCGTCTGTTGGGAGCGAGCAGAATGCAGCTGCTGAGTTGGTACTTGCACTTGCGGCTGTCCCTGTGCCTGACCGTGGGTGGGCTGCGAAGCGGCGGCAGCTTGAGATGCCGACGCAGCAAGTCGGGCAGCCTTGCGCTCGCGGCTCAGGCGCTTGCGTTCGCGTGAGAGCAAGTTGTCTTGTTCGGAAACACGCTCATACTCACACTTGCGCTGCAGCCGTGTGCACGTATAGCAGGACGGCTGAGCACCGTCGCATCGAATCTTTCGATGCCGACAATGAACGCAGGCCATAGCTACCCGGCAGCGAAACTTGTTAGAGTTCGTTTTGTTCCCATGAGAGGTATCAGCCGATCGGTTTCCATCAGACTTCGTCGTCGATGAGTCGCGCGGATTATGCGATCGGCTTGCAATTGCTGCAGAAGTCGTACCACCATGATCCGAAGCGTTCATCGATGCGTGAGAATTCCCATTCCTGAGTTCATTCTCAGGAGCACGAGCCACTTCCAGAGCTTCCATGAATGCGAGATGATCTTGCTTTTAACAAAAGAAGGTATCAATCAATGGATGAATAGGTATCTTGTTGATGACGTTTTTTTCTTCTCCTGGGACTGAAACAAGACACCTCCAAAACCCACAAACTTCGACTCTTCTTGTACGTGCGGTGGCGTAAGTCTTGAAAGTGATTCGCACACTGCTCACAGACAAGAAATATATAGGAAAAGTTGGTAATCAGACCCCAACGAACAGTCCAACGTTTTTGCAACGTCCGACGAAGCTTGATGGAGCTTGATGTGTATTTGGTGGGTCCTGCTTGGATTTAGACAGCAATCCAGCCTGTTGCACTTGGCTCAAACGCACAGCACGTGGACAAATCCTGTGATTCTGACGTATGTTTTATTAGATAATCACATTGGGTCTCCTGATAGGTCCACCTGACACGTACTGTAGCCAATCGTTGCTCACAGATCGCGACGTAAAGGGCAACGTCCAAATCAGACTATAACGACGCCCTGCGAGAAAGTCACTCCAGGAGCTCGTCGCGTCCAAGACCTAGTGATCGTCACGAGAAGCCGCACTACTTCCCACCAAACTAGCGGGGGTATCGAAAGACGCGTATTGACCCGACTATTGGTGTGAAGGATCCTCTGCTCTACATCAGCATTGGTTTTGGCGCATTCGACTGCTGTCTTTTTTTTTTCTCGTGACGTTCTATTAAAACCCAAGACGTGCGAATGATTCGTATATCATCTATTTCGGCACAGTTGGAAGCATTGATCGGGGATGATCCCGATGAAAATGGCGCTGACACAGCACTGATAGTATGCGATCGCTCTGCTGATTTGTATGGCTACGCGACCAAGATCAGTAAAGAACAAGAGCCTCGACCACGAGCTGGGCTCATGGCACCCGAAACGAAAACACCGCCATCGTCAGAAGAACACGCTCGGACCCTCGTCGCGATTGCCATTTCTTCATGGCGTGAAAAGGGCATGAAAAAAGTGCGCCGAAATATGTCCGCTACAAGCCGTCCATCAAATCCACGTCGTCACGAGTCCCGCGCTGCCCGTAGTGGCGATCACTCGAGCCCTGACCCGACGAGCAAGAGATACGCCTCTATCAGACAAAGTGCTCTTGATGGAACGTGGGTGTCTTCTGACACAGAAGACAAGAGTGGATCCGCCATGGATGGAGAGAGCGAGCATGACACCAGCGCACCCTTACTTGTCGAATGTGAGCATGGTCGACTTCTGATTGCCCGAATTTATGTGCCTGCTATTTCTGAACAATATGAACGCCATCGGGAACAGCGCATGTTGCAAGTACCAACATCTCATATCGGCTCCAGGCGCCACTCCTATGCGAATAGTACTAGGTCTGCATCAGGTGGTGGAGATGTCTCTAAGACGGCACAGAATGCCGTCACGAATCTACGCTCTCAGTTCACTTTGGAAGATGCGATGGATCCAGGGTTCTCTACTGAAGATGAGACTGACTTGGATTCGATGTGGTCGGATGCAATCAGGCATGACATAAATATGAACATGAAAATGAATGAACTTTTACTTGTATTGCATGCACCAGGTTCAGGTGAGCATGCTGTCACATGGCCAACGCTTCTGCAGCAAGCTATTGCATTTGCTGATATGAATCCGCATCCCACATCGAAGCACAAATCGTCACAAACGTCATCATCATCCACATTGTCAGCGAATGCTGCTATTGATACTGCTTCTTCTATTTCACCCGCCACAACACCAGCAGCTGCCAAGTCATCACCCACGAACTTGGTCTTGACGTAATCGTCGGACGCGCCTTGATGTATTCGCGACGCGAGTTAACCGTGCCAGATAAATTCGCACGTATGCGTTCATCTAAGAGAGGTGAATACGCGCGCGTTTATTTCCTATACGCGTAACGACGTACTTTTGTTTATCCTCGCCGCCATGTATTATGTCATGAGTGCATTTTCTCTCTACACAGCCAATGAGTGTAAAAACGACATTAAAGTGTGTTGATACGGAGTTGCTTTCAAAACGCCCACCCCGCTGATTCATGCAGATCGACCTGCTTCATTCGAGAGCAGGTCGGCCACCAGTTACATACACATTCTTACGTATTAAAATATAAACGCCATTTATAAATTCTGCATATCAACCTTAGATGATTTATATGCGCTCATGCATCGTCGTCATGGTATGTTCCACGCACTGAACGTGTTGCTGACCATACAACTAGGGCGTTGCAGGAGCAGGCAAATCAACGGTTGGAGCCGAATTGGCTAAACTATGTGACGCACCGTTCCTAGACGCAGACCAGTTACACTCTCAGGTAGCACGTGCTAAAATGGCAGCAGGCGTGCCACTAACAGATGATGATCGTTGGCCATGGCTCGAGCGTGTGAAGTCGGTAGCGAAACAGGCACAGGAGCACAAAGGTCAATTGAATGGTCCTTGTATCATTATCGCATGTTCGGCGCTGCGCCGAGCATATCGAGATGTGCTTCGTTCTACACACGATGTGCGAACGGTATTTGTTTATTTACGACTCGATCCGCCCTTACTGATGCATCGCCTAGCGAAGCGCACAGACCACTTCATGAAGTCGGACATGCTTGCATCGCAACTTGACACATTGGAAGAGCCGATCAACGACGACGAAGCTGCCGACGTGCTGACAGTGGAAATTCATCCTTCAATGCAAGTAGAGGATGTGATGCGTGAGCTGCGTGAAAAACTACTTGTAAACATGAACATAATTATTGGAACGTGCGATTCGACGCTCGCGAGCCGAAAGGTGGTCGATTCATAGATTTTGGCGCATCAGGGTAGGTTGAGGAAGCAGTAGCACCAGATCCGGTACCGGGGGGCAAAGACGATCGATGGCTTTGCATGCTAGTGCTATCCCTCATGGGTGAGCCGTGACCAGAAGATGAGGACGATGGGGTCACGCCAAAGCCCATCATCAAGCTGGGATCAAAGCTCGCCGGTGGGGGAACAGGAGTAAACGTCGGCATCGACATGGGCATGTACATGGGGCCACCGGCACCGGGTGGAAATCCGGAGCCAGACATGGAAGGAGGAGGATTCGGTGTGGAGCTGCCAGATGATGAAGTCGAGGATGCAAACTGCATGTATGCCTGGTAGTATGCTTGCTGGGCAGCTTGCATAGCTTGCTGTTGTGCCATCATGCTTTCTCGGGACATGCCGGGCATGACGCCCATCATCATCATCATCTGTTGCTGCTGCCAATAATACATGTTCATAAACATTTGCTGTTGTTGTTGCTGCTGAGAGAGATGGTGCGGCATGGCAGATGTAGCCGAAAGACCTGCAGGGGGTGAGCCTGAAGTGGATCGAGAAAATCCACTGTTTCGTGCATCGCGCTCGCGCTCTGTCCCGGACGCAGGCCCTGGCGTACGTCGTTCACGAGAATGGATCGCACCCATAAGTCCAGCCTGAGGTGGAGGTGGCTTGCTCGGCATATTGATGAGGGCCTGACCAGTCTCACGAGCTTCTGCTTCCTGCGCACGCGCACTTTTACTAAGGCGGTCTTGGGACGCAGAGGCGAGGAGCCCCGTCATAGGATGCGAATTAGAAGAATGCGGTTCATCGAGCTTGAGAAATGTTGAGCGTGAAGGTGTGCCATTGGAATGCAGCGAAGACAATGTTGATGCCGAAAAGGGCAATGACTGCTGCTGTGCGAACGTTGGATTCGCCAAAGGCGCAGTGGAGACGCCGTTCGGTTCCTTAGCGTGTGGAATGGGGGCTGATTGAGAGTACGACATGTGAGGAGGCTGAAGATTTTGGCGCTGGCCGCTCGGAAAAGGCGCCGACGATGAGAGCCAGAACTCAGAGTGGTCATCAAGCGAACCAGATCCAAAGCCATTTGATAGCGAAGACGACAGCGTAGGTGCACCATCCCCTGCATCGACAGGCTCTGTCTCTTCGTTTTGTGTGCCAGAAGCATGTTCGTCATGATCGACCCAGTCATGCGACATGTGAGAGACGCCAGGCGCACGGCCTGGGCGAGCAGATGCATGCGGCAAGGCGGGAATCGCAGATGATAGCGATGGAGACGATGATGACGACGCAGGAGGCGGCTGCTGCTTACGCCCGAACGATGATGGATACGCCTCGGTGGTGCCCATGGGCGAGACTTTCCGTGCCATAGTGTCGGAAGCAAAGGGGGAGTGCTGATCTTCAGGAATACCATACGTTTTGTCGTCATCATGTGCATCCCGAGCCTCCAAGGGGACTGTTTCCATAGTGGGCACCTGCGACTTAGCTTGGGCAGCTGTCGATGGTGACGAGGAAGTAGAAAGAGGCACGATGACAGAGTGAGTGGCTGGCGCCGATGTCGTTTTACTCTTTGAGACCTTGGTGGGTATCGACGATGGTATAGGCATAGATGTCTGTTCGTCGTTCATGTACTCTTCAAGAAGGTAAGCTTCGGAGTCATGGTCGGTCCTGCTTGGTGAAACAGAGCGAGACAGAGGCTGTGACGATGGATCATTGGGAGCATGCTCCAAACCGTGTCGGTTCGTGATTTCTGACGTGTTCGAAGTTGCTGCTGTGTCCCTCAAACTTGGCTCCGCCGCATGCTCCGCGATTGTAGAATTTGGTGCGATAGTACCTGCTCCCTGTTGACCTGATGGCGTCGACACGGACATGGAAGCAATAGGACCCACAGACGGTGCAAGAAATGATAGTGTCGAAGGGATAGCTGGCGATGGCGACGAACCGGCAGCACTGCCTACAGATGAAGAAGCCGTTGTTGGTCGAGACGATGCCGAATTTTGGCTTGGAACCGGTGGGGCTCTCGCGTTCAGGGCAAGGTGAGACGATGTTGAGGAAGGCGTTTGCTTATAGAAAGTGCGGTAATCGCATGTCTGAGCACTAGACGGGGCATCAGATGCAGTAGGAAACGATGACTGGGGCATGTAATGACTGATAGGGGGGCGATCCCCAGCGGACATCTCCGAATGGGATGAAGGAACTTCCACGATAGGCGAAAGTTCCTTTGCTTGAGGATCGTTTGGAATAGGCCAAGCGTAAATAAGGTCATGCCGTGGGTTCACCGGATGCTGTGGCATGGTGCGCACAGTCTCTTGGGACTCATCAACAGAAACGGGTATTTCAGCAGGGACAGACGGTATTGAAGCTTTGGCCGATGCTGCTGGCAATACAGCTCCTGTAGAGCCCGACAATCCCCGTGTTGGCGTAGTAGCCGAGGTCGACATGGATGCAGTTCCCGGTGTTGTCCCTGTTCCAGATCCAGAGCCTGACGCTGAGGCGCCGGTTGCTTCGCTCCATACAGATGGAATGGATGAGGCCAGCTGAGTCATGTCATATGCTGAAGAGGACGACTCTTGCGGATCAGTCTTCGAGGGCTGCGCCGTCGTACCAGCACCAGTCGGATGCGATACAAGTGCTTGAATTGTCATGTCCAGGTCGTCTAGGTCTGTCGAAACAATCGGCAGTGGAGGGAGTGTCGGGTTTTGGCCCGACATGTGGTAATGCTGGGCATTCGAGTCATGGATAACGGCCTGTTCGCCTTGGCCGACGCGGTTGTGATCGAGTTCACGGTATGCCTGGTCGTATGTGTGATCTGACGCCAAGTTGTGCACCACTGGACCAGAAAATGACGACGACGATGTCGTTGCTAATGGACGTGGCGGGATGTAGAATGCACTAGCTTTCAGTTTCGAAGTAGGTGCCTCTGATGACTGTGCATGTGGAGGACTCAACTCGACTGGCTGTGGAAGCTCTTTCTCGTACCTGGAACCTGGCAAAACAAAAGGCACGCGAGTGTCTGCGGGTAAGCCGTGTACTTGGCCTTGGGCAGAGTCTGTATCGGTACTGACAAAGTTCATATTTGGGTCGCCTGTTGATGCTTGCTGGGACGCCAACACAGTCTGTTCCCGTTGATGAGGCGGGCCGGGAAAGTGCGCGAATGATGGCACCGAGGATTCAGCATAGTAATCAGCTGCAAAGTCAGAGGGTTGTGCTGGCTGACTCTTTTCGTACTGTGTGTTAGTCTGAGCTGGCTCAAGAGCCTCTTGTCCCATAACATAACCGGTAGACTGCGCTGTTTGAATGTGTTCTTGACCTGTAGATGCATAGCTGGATGACTGTGAGTGGGCGGGCTCCTGATTGACCATAGCATGGTTGGGCCATTCTGATTGCCCGACTTCTTGGCCCATCGAGGAGTTATAAGAAGCTGGATCCATGGCTCCGGTGCCTTGGTTCGCCTGATTAGCATGTGATGACTGCATCATAGGACCATTCTCGTTGCCCACTGTATCATAGTTCAACGCATCAGCTTCGGTGCTAGGTTGGTTTATCGCATTCTCAGCCCGCGGCTCGGTGTGATTAGTTCCAGCATCGGCGACGTGATCAGGGGGTTTTACTGATTGGCGCTCGAATCCAAATGATGGAACACCCGATGCCTGATCGGCACATGACTGTGCTGCTTGGGCCTCAGGCAATGCCACCTGAGGCTCAAGCGTGCTCGGCAGCTCGGGAAGAGGAGCAAGTATCATTGTATTCTCACCGCGCATCCGAGCGGCCATAATTTCATGCATCATGTGTCGGCAAGTCAGGTGATCTTCGACAGACATGTTAAGGTAGTCAGCCAGCGCTCGATCCAAAAACAAGTGATCCTTGTAAGGTCCAATTGGGTATGCAAAGAACGGTGAAGCAGGACTTCGCGGATCCCATTCAAATTGATCAGGGCGGCCATAGAGCCGAAATGCGTCCATAAGAGCAATAATCCACTTCATCATCTCCGCATTCGCACCTCGCGTTTGGCCTGCTGGTATATCAGGCATGAACATGACCCACCCTGATTGACGCGAATGTAGCGTGGCAGACGTGACAGGTGACTGAGGCAGTGAGCCTTCTGCTTTGAATAAGACAGACTCTTCTACAAGGTCTGAACGCGAAGGATAGACAGCATACACGTGCTGGACATGCCACAAGCTCGCGAAAGGGTGTTTGCTCCGCTTCGATTCATAGAAGTATGCCACAGCTGGTGACGCCAGAATGCCAGCTGGCGGCGAAGGTGGTTGTGTATGGGAGTGGCCGTGAAAATCATTTGATCCAGCATGGTGTAGAGAAAATATACTGCTGGTTCGATCACCTGTCGGCCCCATGCGCAAGAACCGGCGCAATCCGCTAGTTGGCTCGTCATCAGCCCAGTGGCTGTGCAAGACCATCCAGCAGCGACGCCAATCGGTGGACCCCATAAACCGAGCACGGACCCAGCTTTCATGTCGTCCGCGTACGAGTGGCGAACGCACGGCAAGTTCCGACACGTCACTGACTTCAGGTCCCTTGACAGCACTAAGACGAGCACGAATCAGTGCGCCAGTATAAATTTCGTCTAGGCGCATGCGTTCCCAGGAGGCTAGACGGATAGCATTAATCCATGACTGCAAGTAGCGCTGACCAAGTTGGTGCCACGCAAGCACAGGCTTGTGCTCGGGATGTTTTTCATTTTTTACTGATAATCGTTGCTGCACTTTGGTAGAATCACAAGGCGGCGGCAAATGGAAGCAGAACAAAATGCAATTCTTTCCTGCCGTATTAAGCGCAAACACATGGTACAAAGTGCGGCGACTTCCTGGATCAGAGAAGGGTGCATCAACATGCATCCCGATGTAGTCGACGAAAGCATCTGTCACATTGATATACGTGGGCGGTACTTCCCGCCCTTCTGCAGCAGCTTGGTTGAGAAGGCGCGCTTCCCACAGGCTAAGACTTGTTCCTTGCAACTGAACGAAGCACTCGGTCCAGTCATGAAAGTGGCCTGCACGGTGATCGGGCTGGCCGTCGACACCAAGCGAGTGGCGCACAAGTAGATAACCTTCCATGTATGCTTTGCGAGTAAGAGCGTCGTGAAGATGAAGAGCATTGCGCAGGTCTGTGCTTTTGAAAGTAAACGGAGGTGTTGAACTTGACGTAGACGATACACTCAGGCGCTGATGCTGGCCTGAAAACAATGCCATCGATGCGGGACGCACGGACCCTGGAGCATCTTCCAATGGCTGATATGCACTCGTGGGACGCAAAGACGAGAATGAGCTGGCTGAGTGAGACTCTGGACGATCCATGGACGTGCGAGGCATGTCCACAGATGCACGCTGCGATCTAGCACTCGCAAACGATGCTCGTGCAGGGTCGACAGTAGTGCCCGCAGCAGACATGCCGACAAGTCAGTAGATGCGGGTGTGACACGAAGAGGGTGGAAGTGGCTGTCGTTCCGCTCTCACACACCACGAGAGCGAATGAAACGGCGCTCTTGCTCTGATGTCCTTTTTCGTTTTCTGTCTTATTTCTTTTAACTTCTTCAAATCTTACTCGACGAACTCTCCACCTTGGATGTGGGCGGCAGCCTCGCACAGCCGCACTTGAACGACCAGCTAGATCGCGCTCTCCGCTGAGATCGCCTCCGACACACGCCATTGAGCCGCGCAAGTCCGACGACGCAACGGCCGACGCTTCTGTGACGATTTCTTACGTAATTTCTCCCTGCTATGGGTATTCTATCCTCAGGACGACAAGGCAAGAGTTGTGCCAAGGTGGGGAAATGCGCAGAATCGACCTGATAGGACGAGAGCACGGCCGCTATCCACATACACCCAAAGATCTCCGTGACCCCCTCCCCTCGCCCAAGTTATCGGAGTGTGTGGACGTGGAGAGAATGGAGAAGGCGAAAAGCGAGCGAGGCATTCACATTTTCACGTGATGCATCCCCGCATAACAGCCACTCACAAAATGGCAGTTCTCAAGCCGGGTCATTTTTTCAATGCAGCCGGCTGATGAACTAAGCCGTACCTTACGCGCCTATCTTTGTTGTCAACCCATCGTCGTTCCCGACTCCATCTTTTGACCGTAACTCGCCCCGAAGTGCACGCTATGGCGGCAGTTCAGTCAAAGTTGGAGACAGTGCCGCGGCGCACCCGTGCTCTCGTTGCGCTGGTGGTTTTGGCGCTTGCTATGGGTCACAAGCAGATTGTTGGCCTGACCAAAAAGCGAGTACACTTGTTGAAACTTCATCGACATCGCAAACGACTGCACGATGTATCATTGGATCAGGGACTAGAGCAACTTTATTACCCGACTGATCGTAGAGACGGGACCATCAACTTGATAGTGCCTCACCGTGGGCAACTTCGCAAAGCGTCTGTAACACCCACAGATCCCAAAACGTTCCAGCAAGACTACTCACACTTTTCTCTTCCGCCACCCGTGAATAAAGAAGCAGTGCGGAAGCGTCTGGACTTGCTTGGTGTATTTGGTGGTTTGTCACCATCTAGTGCCCGAAAGATTCGCGACCATGAAGCAAAGATAGCCCCAGAGGCTGGTGAGAGTGTGTCAAGTGCTAGCGCGATGCGCGTTGGTGTTGACCGCGAGTTCTTACGGCAGCTGCGTGCCCTGTTTCGTATTATATTCCCCACACTGCGCTCCAAGGAAATATACATGTTTGTGCTACATACATTCTTCCTCGTGCTACGCACGTACTTGAGTCTTTTGGTAGCGCGTCTGGATGGCTATATTGTCAAATCGCTAATTTCCATGGATAAATGGGGCTTTTTGCGCGGCTTGGGCATGTGGTTCGCGCTTTCTGTGCCTTCAACATACACGAATGCCATGATCCGATTCTTGCAGTCGAAACTGTCTATTGCATTTCGCACAAGACTCACACGCTATGTTCACGACCTGTACCTAAACAACCACCAAAACTTTTACCGCGTGACCAATTTGGACAACCGACTTGAATCCGTAAGCCAGTACATTACACACGATCTTGCTCAGTTCTGTGATGTGTTGTCGGATCTGTACTCGAATGTGTCTAAGCCGTTGCTTGATATGATTATCTTTATGTGGCAAATGAGTCGCAATCTTGGAGTTACTGGGGTTGCTGGCACAATGATTGGCTACGTGCTCTCGTCGTATGTGCTACGCTCCGTGTCGCCATCGTTCGGGAAACTGGCTGCGCTCGAAGCGAAGCTGGAAGGCAACTTTTACAATGCACAGAGTCGACTCATCATTAATGCAGAGGAAATCGCATTCTACAATGGTGCATCGACGGAAGAAGGTATCTTGCGTCGCTCTTTTGACGAGCTTGTACGCCATATCCGCTCAATCTTGCGTGCTCGTGTGGGGTACAACTCAATGGAAGACTTTGTGCTCAAGTACTCGTGGTCCGCCTGTGGCTACATCATGATGGCCATACCGGCCTTTAGCGCGCAAGCGACCTCGGGCAAGACCGCTGATGCTGATCCGCTTATTGCCAAGCAGACAGAGGGCTACATTTCGAACCGCCGTATCCTGCTGGCCATTGCCGATGCCGGTAGTCGTCTCATGTACAGCTACAAGGGGGTCGCGACACTCGCCGGACAGACATCGCGTGTGTATTCGCTGATTTCGTCTCTTCATCTGCTGCAGCATGATGACTATCAGAGCGTGCCGCGTCCGAGTGACTTGCCACCTGATGCACCGTTTTATGACCTGGGCCACCTCAAGGGCCGCCACGTGGAGAACGGAGACTTGATCAAATTCGTCCATGCACCTGTTGTGACGCCCGCGCCAGGGCAGGAGCGTGGTGGCGAGTTGCTGGTAAAAAGTCTGGACATGCAGATCAACCCAGGCGACCATATGCTGATTACGGGTCCCAATGGAGTGGGAAAAACAGCTGTCGCTCGTATTCTCGCCGGCTTGTGGCCTCTGTTCGATGGTACCCTCGAAAAGCCAAACAACGAATACATCATGTTCCTCCCACAACGCCCGTACCTTAATACGGAGAGTCTACGCGAGCAAGTGATCTATCCGTTCTCGTATCAGGAGCATGTCGAGTCTGGCCGCACTGACGAGGACCTCATGGACATCCTCCGCCATGTGCACCTCGCTTATCTGCCTGAACGTGAAGGTGGCTGGACCACACGCAAGGAATGGAAGGACGTGCTCTCCGGTGGTGAGAAGCAGCGAATGGGCATGGCGCGCTTGTTCTATCATCGTCCGAAGTTTGCCGTGCTGGATGAGTGCACATCGGCTGTGTCCACAGATGTTGAAGGCCTGATGTACGCGCATGCGAAAGATCTCGGCATTACGCTTATTACCATCTCACATCGCCCAAGCCTATTCAAGTATCACCAGCTCCTCCTTGACTTCAAAGGCGACCACAAGTATGAGGTGCTCAATCTTGCTGGTGATGTGCGTCAGCTGACCATTGAACAGGAGCTCAAGGAGCTGGAAGCCAAGGTTGCACAGGTCGGCAAGTGGAAGCACCGACTTGAGGAAATCCACAAAGAACTTTCATTCTCGAAGTAGTTATGTATGAGGTGCAAAAATGCGAAATGAATAGCTTGCGCTGATGCGAGAGACTGGTGTTACGCTATGGAAGCTTAGCGAATTTCGACTTGGCCTCATGACTCGATCCTGAGAGTCGTATGAAAGTGTACAAGGCAGATTTGTCCATGCGACCTTTTTTGTAATAGAAGTGAGTTGGATGATCGGGTGTAAGCGTGATAGACCGAGAAATTCCATAGATGACTTTGTCCAGCAACTCTGCACGCATTGACCTATTCGATGCAACATGGAAAAATGAATGGTGTCACTTTCTTGCTCCATTTTGTCTCTTGATGCACATCACCCACTAGCGTATGTGTATGGTGGTTTCTCCACGGCCGTAAAGGTCTCCACCTCCACGCAAAATGAGCGATCCAAGTTATCCGCTCTTAACGCGAGTAAAGAAGTCTATATGGAGGTCGCGTGGAGCCACGTGAGGATCTGATTTCGCGGTCAGGGAGGATCACTGTAGCTGCCAAGATACCGTACGTTGCGTCCATCTAGATCCGCCCAGTCCCATTTTAAGCTCACGCACAAGAAGTGTGGGACGTGACAACCGTTGCAACTTTTTTTCCTTGGACTTCTTGTGCAGGAAGACAAAGAAAGCGCCCATGTCGATGACGACCTCACGCGAGCGGAATGTGCCGCCGGACGAAAATGAGATTGAGCTCGGACGTTCTCGTCACAGCGACGTAGCGCCGGAGTCTGAGTCACCACAAGCCCACCTGCTCAATTCAGATGTCGCTTCCGTCACAAAGAATTTTATGCGCAACGCAAGCCATGCGACTGCGAATTCTGGAGCTATTGCTGCTGTGCTCAGCTACTGCATTGCTAGCATCTCGATGACTGTGATTAATAAATTTACCGTGTCGGGGGAAAAGTTCACAATGAACTTACTTGTTTTGTTGTGCCAGTGTTCTGTGGGTGTTGCGATGGTGTATGCGGCAAAATGCATGGGCTGGATCCAGATTCGTACACTCAACATGCGCGATGTGAAGACATGGTTCCCTATCTCGACGATGCTCGTGTTTGTGATCTACACAGGTAGCAAGGCTCTACAGCACATGGATATTCCTATCTATACGATTTTCAAGAACTTGACGATTATTTTGATCGCATACGGTGAATTGCTTTGGTTTAATGGTCGTATCACACCTATGGTGTTTTTGTCGTTTATCCTGATGGTTCTTTCGTCCATTATTGCCGCATGGCCTGACTTGGCTCCCTCGACGGCCAAGACGTTGTACTCGCGTGCATTCGAGTCACTCAATCTCTATACAGGTGTGCCACATGCTACGGAAGGCTGGGGCGAGGGCGTCCGCACGGAAGCAGCGCCCGCCATGCATCCACACACCGCGTTGTCTCCCTTGTCTGTCAAGCCTTATGTGGGCGCAGCCACGCCTTTGGCTGCCGCTGTGGCGCAGCAAAATTCGGAGGCAGCTGCGTCCTCGTCAACACTATCCAGCTGGTCCACGAACGGCTACGTTTGGATGCTGGCAAATTGCATGATTAGTGCGACTTATGTACTGGTTATGCGCAAGCGCATCAAGCTGACGGGCTTCAAAGATTGGGATACCATGTTCTACAACAACTTGCTATCGATCCCCGTCCTGTTGTTTATGTCGCTTCTTGTCGAGAACTGGAGTGTCGAGACGTTTGAGCACAACTTTCCTCGCGAAAAGCGTTCGACACTTGTTTTTGCCATCTTGCTCTCTGGCACAGGAGGCGTATTTATTAGTTACACAACGGCTTGGTGCATCCGTGTGACAAGCAGCACAACCTACAGCATGGTTGGTGCGTTAAATAAATTGCCTCTTGCTCTAAGTGGAATGCTCTTCTTTGGCAACCCTGTGACACCTTATAACTCCATCGGTGTCGCGGTCGGCTTTATCGCCGGTATTGTTTACGCCGTTGGAAAGAACAAGCAGGCTGAAGCTGCGCGTATTGCTAATTCAGCTGCGACAGGTGCCTCGACATCATCGTCGTCATCGTCATCTGCTGCCCCCAGCGGCGAATACGTCTCTGACCTTAAAGGAGAAATACCTACACATACGCGACAACAGTAAGATAACTGGTTGCGACTGTAGGCGTGTTTCGATTGGAGACCCCTAGTTTTGTCTATCTGAATGACTATATGCTTCTTGATAGGTGCTACCATAGCGCACCACAGAATTCTTGGTCCAAATATAATTTTTCTTAGACAAATTGGGCCACATTTGACGACGCATCGGCATTCGCCACAATGTCTCCACGTAACTCCCCTGAGACTAGTCTTGTTTTGGCATGACATGTCACATCATCGCCGTACAGGGAGCGACTCCGCAGCATGGACTCGCCGTGTGATTGAAATTGGCCCCTTGTTAGAAACGGTATGTGATGCAGGAATGCGCTTTGCTCACGGCTTGCCAGTTTCATATGCCAGATGCAACTTCAGATGAGCGCATGTATGCGCTTGTACAGCTGGAACATGCTGTGTCACAGCGCGTGTTACACGAGTTACCCAAGGTTCGCCAGCAAGCGAAAGAGAATGGAACGCGGCGTGCTATGTTTTTTATCCAGGTTGAACGCTGTTGCGACTGGGCCGTGTACCACCATGGAGTTCGAACTTGCCTGGCGGAGCATTTGCTCAGCCTCCTGGGTAGACTTCACATACTCTTGAAACTTTCACCAACGGCGTCTGATGATGGTAATTCACTCGCATCAGAAATGGGATGTGCACTATCGATTCTACAAGGGCTTTGCCTCACCAATGAGACGAGCCGGCAGCTCTGTTCGTCTAAGAGTTCCCTCGCTCTGTTCTTGGCCATTGTGAAAGCCGAGTACAGTCAATCCAATGATTCATCATGTGCTTTGGGGCTGCTTATCCCACATACCCTTGATACCCTTATGTGCATTCTCGTCGATGCACCAACAGATGTGCGCCGCGCGTTTGAACATGCGCATGGCTTGTCGATTGTGCGCCGCGTCATGAATGCACGTCCCTCGCCCAGCGCAGATGCTGCCAATATGGACACAACGGGCGCCAAATGTATTGAGTTTCTTTTGTTCTATTTGCAGGCCAAAGAATTCGAGCAGCAGGCGAGCCAGCAATTGTCTGGCAGTACAGCGCAATCCGTATTTCGACCTCCTGAAACACCCAAGCCCAAGCGTGGCCATGCGCGTTCCAGGTCGGCTATCACAGCTACCCCGTTCTACACACCTCTTGCTACCCCTAGGTCCAGACAGCAACGTGTCTTGTCCTATGGATCACCAACAAAACATGTGGCCCAAGGCAAGGTAGCCATGCCGCCTGAGGCTAATCCCTTTTTACATGCGCAGTCTCGCGTTCGGGAACGTGAGTCTTCGGATATGTTGCAGACACCTCGTGCATCTGCACGCCACCTTGACAGAGAGACCTCCAATCCGTAACCCGTCTCGACAAGAGATGACGCCCACTTCTGTTCCTATGGATCGCGCTCCTTCATCCTCGGTAGCACCACCCTTCCTGTAGCCAGCCAGCGCGTGCTGTTGTGACAACCGCCGCACGTCCTCACCGTACGCACTACATCACGTGATGCGACACTGACAATCGTTCTCTGCACTTCGATTCACGCGAGTGATCGATCTTTACAGCTAGCTAGGCCGACGAAGCAACTGACCTTATCTTGCAAGGCCCTGTCCTCATACACACGCGATATGTCGGGAAGACAACAGAGGGTGATGATCCAGCCGATCAATGTGATCTTCCGACATTTGCAACAACAGACGCGCGTATCACTCTGGCTGTATGACAACGTGGAATATCGCCTCGAAGGCAAGATCATTGTAAGCTTTTAGAACCCCGCAACGCATGATTAACTTTGTAAAAAGGGATTTGATGAGTTTATGAATGTAACACTGGCTGATGCGGAAGAGGTACATATGAACGCACAGAAGGACCGAAAACCGCTGGGTACGTTAGATATCGGGTGCGATGAACGATGAGCTTACCACGGAACTTGATATATACCTATCTTATGCGCGAACATAAACCCACATGTTTGTTTGTCCTGCTTATGGCTATGCAATGAATTCTGTTGCTGTTACGTGGACAGGCCGTCTACTACTGAAAGGCGATAACATCGTAAGTATCGACACATCATAAGAAAGTGACTTGTGATGACTCGATTTTGCTTGGACTATCTCACGTGGCACTCATTCATGGGTCGTGGATTCAATACACCAATCCTATGTCTGGGAGTAGAGTGTACGGGAGGATCGATCATTACTCAAGCTGCTCGCATTTCGCACAAGACACTAACAGTCACAGACACTGATCCAGCCGGCGATGTAGCCAATCCATTCTTCTCGTTCAAGGTCTTATTACGTAGTGAAATTATAAATATTAGAATTACGTCATCCAAGTTAGATGACTCACTACCCTGTCTTTGCTTTTACTGGCTTGTTGGACCCCACATTTCATATCTCCGGCAATAGCCGGTTGCTGTGGGGTATTGTGCTAATTTGTACGATATCAATCGATAAAAAGGGTCTGACGTGATCAATACTCGTCCCCTCCTTCCCGTGTGACGCCATCATATATTTTCCTTCTCAGTTTGGTGTTCAAATTTATGGTGCATTTCCAGACTTTGGACATATTTTCTCGAAGATTCACTCAAAGTATGATCCATGGAATCACCGTTTCTTCTTCCATGTTCAAGAACTTCCCTGCTCGCCACATGCAAAGGCCTCTTCGTCCCCGACCGGTGTCTCAGCTCATTACACCGCGTCAATCGAGTAAATTGCGTGTTGCTGTCTCAGTGGAATCTCTCTTGAGACAAAGTGGAACCACAGCTAATTCGCACACCCTGCATCAACCTGCACTCGTCTGCGCCATGATGCCTAACACTTGGCGCGGGTTCTTGCCTGCTACGTTAGCTGGTGCAGCCGCGTTGGCATGTGCAGGCCTGTTTTATCATAAAAGAATCTACGAACCATTCCACGCAGATGGACACAAGCTTGATTTGTCTGATTATTCAAGTCACACAAATCCAAATGTTCAGTTCAAGTCACGATGGCTGCTTCATTGTACAGACCAGCTGCAATATGTGAAAGAAATGGCGCAGCTTGGGCCTATGTAAAAAAGAAAAAAGCAAGGAATGAAACCGAAGGTTTTTATTGTTGTAAAAAAGTTTTCGACTGCAAGTATAGCAGCACTCGTCTGGGTGGTGAGGGTGCTTTAGGCCTTTTCTCACAGACTGAATCACCACTGTGAACATTTGCGGAAACATGAACACCATCATTTTGAATTTGTATAATATGCTTACATATATATATCTACTTACACGTCACCAAAGTTGACAGTAGCGTCACTTATAGATCAAGTTTGAATTATGCGTTCATACATTGCTTGACCTTGTAATTCCGAGTGCCAACATCCAGAACCTTATCAATGAGTCGCACTTTAGGCTGATGAATGAGCGCGGTATGGCACGTGACTCTTCGACATCATTTCCGAGGATGTTACGTGCGTTCGTGCATCGCGACAAAAATTTTTGCTGGTGCGCAATGGCGAACCAAAGCGGCTTGAAGCACAAAGCCGCAGCTCCCACTGCGTCTGGCACTGCTTATCGCAAAGCAAAAAGCGTGATGAAGGAAAGCACCAAGTCGAAACCTAGCGATTCAGGTGTCCGCGCCAATAAATCCACGCCCAAGGGCGACAAGAGCGACGAGCGCACGCCAAAGCGAGTTAAGACAGCTACAGGCGCGCAGCATGATAAAGGAAATACCGCACCTAAGAAATCAGTTTCTTCCAAGAGTTCGCGCATTGAAAATTCATTGTCGAAACGAAGCGAAGAACAAGATGATGCCAAGCAACAACGCGTCATCGAGCCGCCAGTCAACAAACCAACGAAGGCTGAAGTCGTTCAACTTCGCAAAACTGCGGCCCAGGACCGCCAGCAAATAAACGAGAACCAACTGCGCAAAGGAATAAAGCCCGGTGAGACGGGCCCATTACCTAAGGGCATTCGTATTGTGGCGGGGACGTACGAGCGCTTTTTGTATGGTTTGGAAGGCACTGTCCAGAAAGATTCGCAGTCTTCTTACTCGATTCGTCTTGAGCCACGCTTCATATTCCCAGCACATGTATCTTCGATTCGATGTGTTGCCTGTGCTGGCCAAGATTCCAAGTGGCTTGCTACGGGAGGTATGGATGAATTGATTAAGGTGTGGGATCTGCGACGTCGTAAGGAAATGGGCGCATTGACAGGTCATGAAGGCACGATTACGTCTTTGTCTTTCCCAAACCGAACTTTCCTCTTGTCTGCATCAGAAGATGGTGTCATTAACATGTACCGCACACGCGATTGGGCTCTTCTACGTACGTTACGCGGGCACACGGGTCGAATCAACTCTGTCAGCGCACATCCAAGCGGGCGCGTGGCCCTCTCTGTGGGAGCTGATCGGATGATTCGAATGTGGGACCTCATGCGCGGCATGGGTTCAGCGTCCGTTAAGATCGGTACAGAGGCGGATCGTGTGTTGTGGGACACATTAGGGACCCGCTTCGCCGTTCTCACTGGTCGAAAGATCATCGTCTATGCCACGAATATGTCAAAGGTGGCACAGATCGAGCATCCGAAGCGACTACATGATATTGGGTTCGTGCGGACGAATATAACTGGCAACAATGACAAACGTGACGACCAGCATGAACTGATGCTTGTTGCAAGCGAGTCTGGCATTTTGCATGTGTTTGATTTGGACGATCTACAGGGCACTGGCGAAGATGCTTCGCCACGTGAAGTTGCACGACTTGTGGGACACACAAACCGTGTGCGTAGTGCTGTGGCAACGCATGTCCAAGCGAACGACGGAACAGAACATCTCCTTGTCACGACAATCAGCTCGGACGGGTATATTCGTGTGTTTGAATTGTGCTTGTCGCGCGAGGAGCCCCTTGTACCAGAATTGGAAGCGCTCGCCGCGTATGACACAAAGAAATCTCGATTGACATGTCTGAGTGCAGTTGGTTTTGATCCAGATGCGTCGGACCTTCCGAACGAGGAAGAGGCAGAGTCTGATGATAGCGATCCTGAGGACAGCGATTTCGAGAACGCGGATGATACACTTCAAGACAATGATCTTTCGGACGAAGACAGTGATGCAGAGCTTGCTCGACTGGAAGAGGAAATAGCTCAAGCGCGCAAAGCGGGTATTATCGTTGAAGGTGTGGATGAAGAGGACGACGATGATGATGACGGCGACGACAACGACGAAGAAGAGGACGAAGTAGAAGGGGAATTGGAGGATGAAGAGGAGGATACGTGATCGACCATGGGTGTATTATACCTTAGCATCAAACAAACTTGACACCGAGATTTTCATGATCGCCTCCGTCTGTAGGTTCTGTACCTTCAAAGATTTGTGCGCATTTTCTGGCCACGAGTGTCTCGAGGGCGCGCATGAGCATGGCCGGCGGCAATTGCTCACGCTGGACAAATGTGCTTTGCTGAAGCTCATACAAAGTCAATACAGACCTGTTTTGCCCAGTCTGCTTGACCCACTCATACAGTTGATCGCCCCATTCGGTTGGTGTGTTCCAGTAGACCCAGATCTTACTACCAGGCTCCACTTGGAGGGCCGGCAAAGTTCGCAGCCCAGCCACACTCAGAGCATGCATCCGACGATCTGCATCAACTTGCCCGACTCTCGGTACCTTGTATCCGCGAGGTAGAGGAGGATCGTATGCTGCGCGTCCCTTCTCAACCATGTACGCGAAAATCAACCGTACCGTGTCTGGCGATAATGCGCGATCTAGACCTCGATGACAAAACAGATCCGATTCACGCTCCCATGCACCGCCAACTTCCAATTGAAAGCGGTGATGAGCCGCACAAAATGATAAGATTAAGCGTGCCCACAAATCCACTTGAATAGCTGCTGTTTCTGGATTCGGCTGAAGCGTGTAGAACGGAGCAAACTCGTGCACGCCTGGGAAAGCAAACGGTGTATCATCCTGGCTCATGAGAATGTACGAGACTTTGCTCGTTTCGTAGACACAACTAGCCAGGCTCGTGTGATTCGTTATTTGGTCAGTCGTTAGGCCGCCATCCACCCTGGAAGAGCTTGGACCTCTTTGGTGCATGCCTCACGGTTGCTTCATTTCCCTGAGCTAGATTTACACGCATGGCCTTTATTTCCTCCGCGCTCTTACATAATGATGAGACACACGACATATACTGCACACATACTCTCACAAATTCACGTACATTACAGCCTGCTCTCCCCTGGCACTCCCACCCACATCTACATACGATGTCTGCGTCACATACACACTCACCCGATGGTCAGAATGAGACAAGGCACATACGGATAAATAGGGAGGATGAGGATGCCCAAAATCATGAAAATCAGTCATTGCATTATCACCATCATCGCTTCGAAGGAGAACGTCATCAGATAACGACAGAATCGCACGCTGATGATCCTATGCGGCTTAGCTCCATGATATCCCGCGATGTACCACACCACGATCAAGTATCTATTTCGAGTATACGGAAGCTAGAAAAAGAAAACTCTCCGTCTCGGCGCGAATCCTCAGCCATGCCAGAAGACCGTGCATCAAAGCCACCGCTGCGCACACAGCCATCTATGGGGTCGGACGATAATGACAAGTCGACAGCGTCAACTGGGCTCAGCCCAAGTACTCACATACTATCAGAAAATATGCAAAATCACGAAACAGAGGATGCTATCAGAGATTCGAAGTCTCACCTCCATTCCCCAACCAAAGAGGCCCATTCTACAACGGGACCATCAGCCCCAGGACCTCCTCCGATACCTGCTCCTACCACACATTCCACGTATGATGACCAATTTCGCTGGGGTACATCACATTCAGATCAGCATGATGCACGCGCGCGAGCGTCCAGTCCGTATGTTAGTCGGCATTTTGAGGAACATGAAGATGCATCCCTGTCTGTTGGATCAGTGCCACAGCCTAATTCACATCCGGCATCTCAGCCGCATAGTCAAGTTGAGCCACCAATACGGCTGCCAAGGCATGACACACATGAAAGACCTGTTTCCTCGCCCCTATCATCTGGGCAACATCATCACCATCATCATCATCACCACCACCATCATCGCCGCACGCCTCATGCACATCATCACCACACCTCGACTGTGCATGCACAGCAGGCACCGCCGCCAACGTCGTACGTGCAGCCTGTGCACCAACCGTATCAGATGGAAGATGGAGAACGGTCACATGATCGTGCTCCTGTCAATGGCTCATCGTCCACCTCCCCTCGTTCCTCAGGTCATCATCATCACCATGTGATCTCACAGCATCAACATCACTCTTCGTCTGACCATGTGCATCATCATATGCATCACGGGCATCACCATCACCATCACCATCATCATCATCATCATCCACACAGTCATTTCCATCCTTCCTCGCACAACGCAACACAGACACAGTCTCAGGGCTCTTCTCATAGCGAGTCGAACCCAAGTCCGCATTCTTATCCGCATGCTCATTCACATATTCCTTCTCATCACCATCATCGTCACTATCATCACCATACACCTCATCATCACCACCATCATCATCATCCGTCTGTTGCCGGAAGCTATGAAACGCGTCATGAAAGTGCGGGCTCTTCTCCTACGAATCTCCAGCCTCATATTCCGGGCCTTGGTTCCGTGAAAGAACACAAAGCTCTCCGGCCTCACACCCCCCCTGTCGCGGAAGATGCATCACAGCATGCCATGGTCGTTGACCTTGCCCCCATACTACCAATCGAACACAAGCTTCGCGAGCTTTCTTCCGGTCCTCGTGTTGATAATGAGCCTGTTTGGCAGTTTTTGGACCATTGCGAGCAAATGGAAGAACTTGCTCGGAAAGAACAGCGTGGGACCGAAGGTGGCAATGATAGAAATGTCCCACTCTTTGGCCTAGGTTTGGACCGCGGCCGTGCTGTGCCACACCTAGGGTCGTTTCTCTATGACGGTACTCGCAAGTCAGCTATCCCGACAGAAATGCTCATCAACAATGTCGGGGCGACGGTGGAAGTACGCATTAGTGGGAGAATGATTGGACTTGGGATCACTGAGGCTGAATGGCGCAGTGAGGAAGCCCGTCTTGAGGCGGAAGTCATTGAACGGATTGAGCGCGATGCGGATCAGGGTATAGCACCAACATTAGCGCTAGACCGCGCAACCACATCGATTCCTGCATCTGATGAATACTTTGGACGGTGGCGTCTCGGATGGCGTGGACTAGAGCACGCTCGGATTAACAGAGAAATTCGTTTGACGCATGCATGGCACGAGCGACGTGCACAGGAATCCATAAGAAACAAGCGCTTACGACGCTCTGTACCGACGCGCGCACCACCCCGCTCGTCACCATTCCCCGTACGTGCGGTTGATGATGCTGAATTACAACGTGCTGGCTGGCAATTTTGGGCACAGCCTAGCCTGGAACATCGCAAGTTGTGGGGTACTGACGTTTACACGGACGACTCGGATGTTTTAGCTATGTGTGTGCATGCGGGATGGATTGAGGCGCCACACATTCCCGGTGTGCCAGAATGGCTTTGTGGCGGTGGTTGTTTGCCTGTAGCTAAGGCGTGGAAAGCACTTAGTGTGAAAGAAGCCGAGCAAACTGGTGAGCCGATGCCAGAGCCCACGCCGAGAGAACCTATTCATATCGTGCCTTCAGCGACGTGTGACTTGTCAGTCATTTTGCGCATTGCACCGAAACTCGTTTTGTACAAGGGTTGTCACCGAGGAGGGATTAAAAGCCGAAGCTGGGGAAATACTCACGATGGTGTTAGTTTGGTGGTGGAAAGTGTGGAACTGCGCCCGCCAAACTATGCGACAGGATGCGGCCGACGTTCAGCGAAGACTCGCATCTCGCACATGGCCAAACTTCGTCAAACGGCATCTCAGGTACCGCCGTCAAGGTCGTTGCCACTCACAGCTAAGGTCTGCACTGACAGCCGCGGCATTTCCCTATCATCACTGGTGCCTTGTGATTCGCGTGTATTTTGGGATACGCATCTATGACATGTACCAAGCACTTGTGCATGGCAAACGCCTTCATCGTGCATGCAGCAAGCTTGTTTGGCGAGTAAGCTCTCACTATCTGAGAGAAAATTGTTATTTGCTACGCAATACACCCCAAGTTGATATCATGAGCTTTGACAGTGAGGTACCTTGGCGTAGCATCATGGTAGTGACATAATTGAGTAATGTGAGACAAAGATGAGCTGAAAATAGTGGTGTAAGTAGAGAGAGAGAGAGAGAGAGAGAGAATGTTTTCAAAAAGCAACATGAAACAATGTCGTTGTGCGCGCCTGATGCAAAAGGCCTTATCATCATCAACCACTATAGTACCTGTCACCATAGTCGCCCAGACCTGGAAGAACTGCGTCACAGTGTAAGTCGAAACTAAGCTACTAAGCCGTTCTTGTCCAATACGTACTGTAACATCGGTCTGAAAGCTTGGCATCAACCCAAGCAGAAATTACTCGTACATCTGGGAACGCTTTCCAAACATTCTGGAGCCCCTCGGGACTCGCAATCATGTTGAGAAAGAGGATTTTGCTCGGCTGCACGCCATGGTCGACCAGGACCTGCATAGCTTGAATGGCTGAGCCACCTGTGGCTAGCATAGGGTCTAAGAGTAGCACCCATCGGTCCGAAATATCCTCCGGGAGCTTGGCATAGACTGTGCATCAGCAAAAGTCGTACAAACGTACACAGTTTGGGCTTCGCGGTGCCTTCGTCCTGGCGGAGCAAGCGTCAGCAAATCAAGGCGCATCAATCTGCACCGTACATACCCGCTGTATTCTGAAGGTAAGTCATCAGCCTACATACAAGATCTTTCCAATGCGCACGCTTCGGCAGCATTCACGGAGCCCTGCCTCCATAGCTTCACCTGCGCGAAGAATCGACACTCCACAAATACGGCCTTGGAATGCAACACCCCGGTACGGAAGACCGGTTGGGGTAAATACTGTGTGATCATACACCGGAAGATGATTCAGCCCTTCCTCAACGAGGAGCCGAATGATCCGATCAGAATAAAAAATAAAGTCAGAGCGGGGTGTGTTCTTATCTCTAATGATCGTGAGCAACGCGTGAAGTTGTGGTGTAATGGTGAGTCTCTCTGCATTTGGGGGCAAATTTGGTGCTCCATTTGAGATAGATTCTTTCGCTATCGTATCCGACATGATTGGAACAAACTAAAAGTTGGCAGAGGGTGCCCCTTGACAGCTGATCACCACTCCCTATGCGTTCGTTCGTGCTTGGGTCAAGGAAGGACGAAGAGGGAGCCTAAACGCGTTTCCCTCCACCTCATGAATATGACTGGTGGAGACGTGCGTTTGTGATGTTTACTCAGCGATTGCTACTCAGCCAGCGGCTCACACAGTCGCTAGACGGGGGGAGGACGGATGCTTCATCTTCAGCCACAGAACTTATCCGTCATCATGTCGGTGGCAACACCCACCCGAGAGCAAATCCTATCCCTTTACCGTGCGCACCTTGCAACTGCACGCTCTTTCGTATGTATCATACACTGTAATGCTGACGTATAGGCATCATACAACTTCCGAGAATACTTTGTGCGTCGCGCGCGCGATCAATTTCGGGCCTACCTGTATCCTCAGATGTCGGTGGCAGCACAGAACGTGAATGCAAGCGCAAGCAAATTGTCGAACGTTCCTACAGCGAACACGGCGATCAAGCCAGTTGAGCCAATGTCGGCTGAAAAACTCGCTAAGTTCTATGAAGAAGCATGTGATGAGCTGAAAGTCCTCCAGCGCGCAGTGATGACAAATAAGATGTATGCGGGCGAACGGCTCGTTGTTGAGGATGAAGGCCGCAAAGAATGGATCGTACGTTCGTCCGAGGAACTAGGCCATGAGACCAGTGCCTAGCGGATACCCGTAGAATCATGTCATTTATACGTACCTACTACACATCGAGGGAAAGAGAGACTATAGTTGAGCAAGGCAAAACAAGATTCGTCTCGCCGGCAACAGGTGATGGTACCCAACGAGTGTGCATCATATAGAAAAGAAAGGGTCTCTTGATGTAGCGTGGTATTTTTGCAAGCAAAGAGATACAATGTGAAAGTAGTTGAGAGTGAAACAATGGCTGTATTTAATTACTTGTGGTGTCCAAGGTCCATGCACCTCGAACCTTGTCCATGAAGAGCCGGAACGTGGTAAGCGAGCCTTTTTCATGCGTCCATGTAACGCTAGTGGCAAATGATGGCGATGCAGTGCTTGCGGCACCACTACCACTACCACCACCTAGCACCGGCGACATGGATCGGCCTTGCGCGGAACGAGGATCAAAGCCCGGCATGCCCGGCGACGTCGGCAACGCATTGCCTTGCATGTTGCCGCCGCCATTGGCCGTCGACGGAGTTGATGACGCCTGTGATCGGACAGGCAGAATCGTGTACTCGAGACGGAATCGCATAGGTTTGCAAGAAATGGACTTACCGCTCTGTGGATCGCGGATTCGCTCCAATAAGTATTGCGACGGTCCCTGCTGTGTGAGCGGCAAGCTACTTTGTGCACGCGAACTTGCCAGGATGGTCGCACCCATTTGGACCAAAAGTGATTCACACGTCACTTTGGTCTTGGTTAGATTTTCCACCGACATAAGAACATGCATCTGTCGCTTCGGTAGCAGACCATGGAACCAAGAATGTTTCGCACCAATGGACAAAGGTGCATCGCCACCAATGGGTGAGGCAGGTCGAGGGATATGTGCATGGGACTGTTGCTCAATTCCAACAATGTCGACGCCCAAGCCCATCGGCTCGCCTTCACCACGGAGTGTGCCCATGAGGCTTCGGCGTGGTCGGATACTCGATTGGCCCGTGGAGCCGGATGCAGTGCGTCCTGACGACAACGTTGGTTTTGGCGATGCAAGTGAAGATGGGCGTTTGGCCAGACCGAAGGGACTTTTGGGCCTTGGCGGTCCACCTAAGGCGCTGCTAGGTCGACTAGCCGCTGCCGGAGTAGGACTCGGACTCGAGGGGCGTAGTCCTGGCGTAGGACTTGTTGAGCGACCAGCGGGACCAGCGGCGGGGGCTGTGCCAGCTGATGCGTTCAATGGTCCAGAGAGACGAGTTCTCGCAGGTGGACTCGACGGAACGGTTGCAGATACCGGACTCGCTGGTCGTGGCGATGTTGACACTGGCACTGGAGTACGTCCCCCTGAGAACGGTACAGAGGGGCGAGCGGCTGAGGGCGATGCTGCCGGCACAAATCCAGCGGGCGACGTGCTCACAGGTCGTGCTGTAGGCAATGGACTAGCAGGACGGCCTGGAGGAGCCGGTCCCGATGGGCGGATCGTGGTTACTGGCGTCGACGTCACGGGACGAACTGAGGAAGCAGCATCTGGCGCATGTGGCACTACCGATGGACTTGCGGGATGGCGCGCAGGGATGGGGCTAGGCAAACGAGTTGCAGGAGCAGCAGATGTTGGGCTTGTAGGAATGACGACTGGGCCTGAGCCGGCGCGAGACCCGGGGACAAAGCCGCCCAAAGGTGATGCCATAGGCCCTGTCGGACTGCTGATGCCGTTCGTTCCAGCGGGCACTGGCACCGTACCAAGCGCAGTTTGTGCACGGTCACGCTCTGGCACCATATTAGGTACATAGCTCGTTGTCGGTGACATAACACTGGGAAGCATCCCTGTGGCACTTGCGGGCCGCGTTGTTGCCGAGGCCATGGGCATAGGACTATTAGATACACGCTGGGCGGCTGATGCGCTAGTGGCAGGGGCTCTTGATGGATCAACAAGTTCGACAGGTGGTGGCACGATATTCGCTGGCTTGAACGTCGATGGGATTGTTGAAGAGGCGTGTGGCGGGAACGGAGGCGATAGTGGATGCGTTGGAAGTGTTGAAGAAATAGGTGTATTAGCATCAGCCACAGCCGATTGGCGAACCTCGCCTGGCATGTCGCGTCCGCCGATAGGCTGACGGATTTGCGGCATCCCTGGAGCATGAGCGCGCGTTTCGTTTGTGCGCGGGCGCACTGGAAGCGTTGGCGCATCTGGCTTATGTTGTTGTTGTTGTTGCTGCAGCTGCGGTTCTGGAGCCTGTATTTGGTTAGTGTATTTGGCAAAGGCAGCATACACGGGCGTGTAGACCCGTGTGTGCTGCCCAAGACTCGTCCTGGGTGGCTCCACACTAGTGACAAGCAGAGATTCCTCATTCGCATCGTCATAGCGATTCTGACTGCCAAACGAAGTGTCAGTTCCAGATCTGGTCGACACATCAGAAGGCTGAGCAGAGCTGTTGGCCGTAACTGTAGTGGCCAAAGACGTCATTGGTCTCGAAGTCGAAGTCGAAGCCGAGGCTGATGACTCTGACACATCCATCGCCGAAGTTCCAGGCGCCACAGGTTGCGAGGATCCCATTCCTGGCGCAGCTGAGTTTTGTGACGTTCGTGCGCACGTTGGCATGCCAAGAGACGTACTCATAGCATCTAGGGAGTCAAGTTCGTCGGCAATTTCCCGCATAAACATCCGCATGAGCGATTCGTCGCCCTCACGACTGCCTTGGGACGTAGAACGTGAGTTAGGCTCTGGACTCGACAGAGAGGGCAAGCGCTGTTTCCAGCCACCTGTCATAGGCGAAGATGACAAGCCCGTGATTGCCGGCGCCGGTCGCGCTATGGCATTGGAAGAGGGGGGATGTGCTAGGATGGTGGGGACGGCCGAACTGTGACTGGCAGACGTCTTATCTGGCTGTGTCGGGGCATTGATGGTCGGCACAGTGTGAGCATAAGGTGCCTGTGCTTGTGAGCCAGTGCTTTGTTGAGTTGCACAATGAACGGTATCCCTGTCTCGAGAGGTCTCATGTGACTCAGAAATCTCCATAGGCTCCACAGATTTCGACACATCCGTCATTTGCTGTGCAGTCTGCATGGTCTTTTCCAGCGCCTCGACCGTAGGCACAGGCTTGCGAGCACCGGTTGATTCGGCTGAACGCAAGGTTGGTTCCAACGTCCCAGTCGAAAATAGCGCTTGGCTCGAGCGTTCGTTCATCGTTGACGGAGGAATCGAGCCAAGAGCAGACGACGGACGAGATGTGTCAGATGAGATGCGCGCATTGTGGCCAGACGAATGTCGAATGGAGGCCAATGATGGCTTGCGTCCAGCGAACGGTATGGAGAAGAGAGTCGATAACCGTCGCCCTGGACCATCCTCTCGGCTCGATGGGCGCTTCGAAGACATCCTTGCCATGTCCGACTTGTCCAAAGAGCTGGGCGGTCGGTTTCGGGCCTGTTCGGCCGAAGTTACTCCGTCTTTAGCATGTTCAGCTCTGGCCTGCTCAGCTCTAGCTTGCTCGACCCTAGCTTGCTCAGCCTTTTCTTGTTCAGATCTACGCTGCTCAGCTCTGATTCGCTCGACTCTAGCTTGTTCAGCTTTCTCTTGCTGAGCTTTAAGCTGTTCGGCCCTGGCTCGCTCGATCCTAGCTTGCTCAGCTTTCTCTTGCTCGACTCGCAGTTGCTCGGTCTTCGCTTTTTCAATCCTAATCTGCTCAACCTGAGCTTGTTCAACCCTAAGCTGTTCAGTACGCATTCGCTCAGCCTTGAGCTGCTCCATCTTCCGCCTTTCAGCCTCCAGATGTTCATTTCTCAATTGTTCCGCTCTTGCATGTTCGGCCCTAACCTGCTCCATGAGCCAAGCTGACGCTGTGTTTTCCGCTGGCGCTGGGGGTCGTGCGGCTAACGTGCCCTTGGCTATTGTTGAGGGACCAGTCGTACGCTCCTCATCGACGGACATGGACGCTGCAGTCGAGCCCATCGACACATCAGGCATCCATACATTCGAGCGGCGACCTACTTCTCGCGGCGGCGTGCTTGTTAGCTGAGCCGCCGCAGGCGCTCCGACAGGGGTGACAACAGGCGCAGGGGCGCGTTCGTCTAGTGATTCGCGAGCTTGAGGGACATGCGAAGCATGTAAGGTAGCATCGGTTGCAATGGCGGAGCTAGGGGTTACACACTCGGGCGCCGCACCCATACTGACTGGCATTATAGGAGGCGCAACGTGAGAAGATGGCGTTGGCTGAGTCTTCGTCATAGTAGGGCCTGACGTGATCATAGTTGACGGTCGAGATGGCTCTGGTGGGGAAGGGGAGTGTACAATCGGGGCAGGTTGCTTCATATCATTCTGTGTTTGCTTCAGTTGAAGCTGTTCGTCCTCGTCCAAATCTTCAGCTTCTTCATCTTCGTCGTCAGTTCCATGACTATCGCGGTGAATGACCAACAGCATGTAGAAAGTCTTTTGCCAATTTTGGCCAGATTGAAGGAGTCTTCGAATAATCTGCTCGTGTGTAAGCTCGGGCCATAAAGTACTGAGGTTGCCGAGAATGTCAGGATCAATCTCAGCTAGGCGAATTGGTTCGTTTGACAATGTGCTGATTTCTGTCGTCACAGGATTTTTCGACGATAAACGTCCATTATCTGTAAACCAGGGATGCGAACAAATCTCCCGCATAGTCGCACGTTTCTTCGGGTCCACTTGCAACATACGCCCAATCAGGTCCCTCACTGAAGGATCCAAGTGAGAAGGCATCGCAAATCTTCCGGCGCGCACCTTGCCCAACAGTACTTGAATGTTTGGATCATCAAAGGGAAGACGTCCGCATAAGAGTGCAAAGAGAATAATACCACAGCTCCATATGTCACTAGCTGTTCCATCATACGTCATGCCACTCACGATCTCAGGACTCGCGTAGTGAGGACTGCCGCAGCTGGTCTCGAGCATTTTTTCCGTTGGTTGAAGAGCAGCCATACCAAAATCAGCAATTTTGACAACAGTGCGTGAACCGTCAAGAAGCAGGTTTTCTGGCTTGAGGTCTCGATGGCAGATGCTGAAAGTATGACAATAGTCCACACCAAATATAATCTGTCGGAAGTACTGTCGAGCCTCGTGTGGCTGTAGACGCCCACGAGCTACAAGGTAGTCGAAAAGCTCGCCTCCGGCCACATACTCCATAACAAGAAAGAGCTCCTTGCTTGTTTCGTACACATCCCAAAGCCCCAGCAAGTTCGGGTGCTCGATCAGTTTCATGATCACAATTTCCCGCTCAATGCCCAATGTTAACTTGTCCTGCTTTGCACTCAGGTCGCGTAAACTCATACGGCTGTTGATGAGCATTTGCTTCGGGATAATTTTCACTGCAGCAAGCTGCTGCGTGCGCGAATGCATCGCGAGGCGCACGCGGCCTGATGCGCCCTGGCCGATGAGTTTTCCCAGCTTCCAAGGACCTACATTGGGAGGGTCATTGTAATGCCGTTTCTTTTCACGTTCAAGCCGCGTTTGTGGTCGAGAAGCCGGCTCAACTGGATGCACTTGCGCTGTGGTAATGGGTGGCGCCGCATGAATCTCACTGGGATGTGGTCCTCTGCGTCCAGCTTGCTGCATTCTCAGTGAGGGCGCCGCACCTACGCGTGGTGCTTCGCGACTGTGTGGTGCCTGCCGTTTGTCAAAAATGGCAGCCATGTCCTTGGCTCGCTTGCGGGTGCCAAGCGTGTTGGTGGCAGTCTGCAATGGCTGTGCTACATTCCGTAGCGCAGATGCAGGCCGCGATGCCCTAGGGGGCGGTACCCCTGTCAATGGATCAAGGGCAGTCATCGCGTGTATACACGATCCGCCACGGTTGGTGACCAAGGTCGCAATGACAGTTGGATAAACGGCCTTTGATCCGTGTGTGGACCAGGAAAAAAAGCTGGGCAACTGACTGACTGACTGGCAAGTCGAAGCGTCGCGCGCGCTGCTGCAAGGCAGACGTGCATGTACGTCGCTCTGCATGTGATTCGTGGAGGACCGCCCGCGACCCCTTGCACGCGTCGTGCAAGCGGGAGCGGCTCCAGTGCCAGTCACGTGCATATGTGAACACCCATTGAATGCACGACGCATGCAAATTGACGTGAATTGCATACGAAGCAACACGCCGACTTACGAGCATATCGTGGGTCGCGCTGTCCATTTAATGCGTAGAAAACGACTTGAATGCAGAGTAGGTAAGGAGCATTTACGGAGGTGCTATCGGGTTTGTTGGAAGAAAATTCTGCCGTGCGCGGTTAGTCCTGAACACACATCTCTCCCCCCCGCTCCTGGCAGAGATATTGTACGTACGCCAACAATCATAGTAGGAATCTGTCCATGTCCATATAGTAACCAGATCAAGGTAGCGAAAACCAGTGCGCAAAGCGTGTCAGTATGTCAAAAGTCGCTAATTTCATCACTAGAAGCACACGTACATTCCACCTGTCGCGGCGAATCGTAAAGCTGAAGCAGCATAATATGTGTGCTGGTGGACGCGAGATCGTTCTACCAGACGATGCTTGCGTGTATGAGCTGTCAGTATCAGTTGTATGAGGCGAGGGTTCATTTTCATCAGAAGGCGAGCTGGTTTGATGATTGGCTTGTCTCAGACTCTTGTTCCGCGTTAACAATGTGCACATCGTCAACACCGCCTTCTGACTCGAGTCGAAGCAGACAGAGCCATACTTTTCCCAGTAGTTCACTGCACTTTCTTCTGTCATGAGCTCGTATATGCATAGTCGTCCATCGCGTAACGACTCGATAGGCATGCCGACCAGTTCGGCAAATTCTTTATTACCCTTGTAGATCTCGCCTGTTCGACGCCATAAACATGCAGGGATACCTTGAATCGAAAAGACGCGGTCATAGTCGAGCAAGAGCCGCTCGAATGCCTCTTCCACACAGATCAAGTCGAAATTCGTCAAACTTTTCGACAGTGTGATAAAGACAGGCTTGAACACGGAAAGCGGTTTCAGGATTCGCCGCCGAGATGAAGGAGATACGTTGTTTTCCATCCACTGATTCAATCGCGCATAACCTTTCACATGGTTGAATGGACGCAGCAGACCTGCCTCCCATTTGGCCCGGATTACCTGTTGCAGACGCTCGTCACGACTTCCATCTTTCTGATCAGCAGCAGTTAACAAAAACTGTTCGGTCTTGGACGCAGCTTTGGATGGCGAGTGGAAATGATACGAGGTTGAATCAATATCAGAACGGTTTTCTCCGCCCATGGCAGCTGACAGATTCGGAGTTGAGCTTGACATGCTGTCAGAAGAATGCAGTGTCGCATCTGACGGGTGTATGTCGTTTCTTTTTTGATCAGCTGCTTCAAATGAATTTCGACGCTGCAGCTGCTGTCGCTGAAACGGGTAGCCTTGCGCCAGCGACGGTAGAGGCACGGAACTTGTACTCCTTGGCGGAGATCCTGCAATAAGCTCCATCTTGTCCTGGGGACTAAATGTAGTGGAAGATGGTAGCGTAGAGCTATTTGGAGGATCCAAAGCACTTGATCCATCGCGTGAGAGCAAGGTGGTCTGCATTGTTGGAGGTACATCAGGTTTCAGAGGCAGATGTACAAGTTCGTTCGACGGTGCCATCGCGCCGCTGCCATCGTCGATTGAACTAAGAAAATCATGCAAAATATCCAACTCGCCGCCTCCGCCTGCATCGCCTGTGTGTTGCGACGAGCCACCGAGACCTAGCCAAGCTGTACCACCCAGCTGTGATCCATGCATGTCTGCGGACTTCCCGCCGTCTGGCTTTGTTGGCGTGATGCGTGCCGCCAAAGACGTGCCACTCCCATATACAGAGTGCGACGGTACAGGGTCTGTGAAAGCATCGGCATGAACGCCTGCGGTACTGCTGGGAGCCGACGATGTAAAGGTCTTGAGTTGATGCAACAAAGGCATTGACGAGTCGGGGCCATTGCGCTTAGGTTTCTGTGAGGATATGTGGGAAACCCCTGCGGACGAGCCACCTAAGTTCATGTCAAAGGAGGACAAGCCACCATCAAAACTATTGCTACTTTCGAGTGGCGGTGCTGGCAAAGTGTCTTGAGGGAGTGACGCCGATGCATGCGATGGTGGATTCAACTCGTGATCAAGTGTCATAATGCTTGGTCCTGCCACGGGCGGCCGCTCCAGTTCTAATGTTGGAAGAATATCGCGGTGTGCTGGTGGCATCTGGCCCATGTTGACAAGAGCATACGGTGATATCATCGTGTTAGGGGATGATGTCTCGGCCTGCTTCCGTCCAGCGCGGTTTCTTGCACCGTTACCATTCTGGGGCGTGGCCTCGTTCCGGCACAAGTGTCCGATATCGCGCTTTATGCAGCGTTGGCAAGGTCGGTTCTCATCGCAAGTCATATGACTCCGACGGCAGTAAATGCAAGCCATGTTCACCTTGCGCCGAGTCGCTTGTTTCTTTTTGGTTGGTGGTTGCGATTCCGCTGCTCTTTCATGGGCGACTCGATCAGAGTCAGCACCCTGCTTTTTTGGTGATTTTTCTGGGTTGTATGATGGCGCATCATGTCCGGAAGCCTGCGTCATGGCCCAGTTTCAAAAAACCAAGCTCGACTGTCGATTGTGCGGATACGACCAATTTGTCATGTAATGATCTACACTCGATCAAAAAAGAAGCGGTGTAATCGCCTTGTGCGATGTTAATCCAGAATGAACATGAGGCCTCTATGTGGAGATGCAGCTGCGGCGGTGATACTTGGGGGGCAGCTCTATGGGCCTACAAGAGTGTTGAGCGTAAGACGGATAAATGCTGCTGCGCCAGTGTGGAGGGTAGGTGGGTCAATGGCAACAGCAAGGCGCAGGAAAAAAAGAGCAAAAAGGAGAAAAAAAAATTAGTTTTTCTTCTTTTGCACCTTCCACTTGTGCTTCTTGACACGACGACACAAGCACGCACTAAGCACATCGACTTTTGCTTGAGGCAAGAGACGGTTGCACCTGTTAGTGTCGTTTGTGAAATATGTTTGTGTCACAGATGCTAAATGACGCGCGCTCCCTCACGCCGCCACCAGATAACGTTGAAGAACTTGTGGCGCAGCCGATTTCTAAGACGACTCTTGGTATGCCACTTTATCGTGGGTCAACAGCCCAGCAGTTCAAAGCGGTACTGGACAAGATTGATGTAGATGAGTGCGATGCAGACGGTGAGAATGCTTTCTACGTCGCTGATCTAGCGACGATTTATCGACAATACGTGCGATGGCGCCGAGAATTGCCACGTATAATTCCATTCTATGCCGTCAAATGTAATCCGGAGCCAATTGTGTTGCACTTGCTCGCAGCTTTAGGCCTCGGGTTTGATTGTGCTTCTAATGGGGAGATCCAGACAATCCTTGATATGGGTGTGTCGCCGTCGCGCATTATCTACGCAAATCCGTGCAAGGCTTCGTCATTTGTACGTCGCGCGGCAGCCCAAAATATCTGTCTTACGACATTTGATAATGACGATGAACTTTATAAAATGAAGCGCTTCCATCCTGAAAGCAAGCTGGTCGTCCGGATCTTGACGGATGATTCCAAGAGTGTTTGTCAACTGGGCATCAAGTTTGGCGCGCCACTCGCTGACGTGCCACGTCTGCTTTCGAAGGCGCGTGAACTGGATCTCGACGTTGTGGGTGTAAGCTTCCATGTTGGCTCTGGCTGCTTCGATCCTGAGGCGTACCGCGATGCTCTGTATCGTTCGCGCCAAGCCTTTGACATGGGTCGTGAGTATGGCTACACATTTGATTTGCTAGACATTGGTGGTGGATTTGAGCACCATAATTTCGAAGCTATCGCGAAAGTCGTACGCTCGGCGCTGGATGATTACTTCCCAGATGAAGCATTTGCTCCCGGCGGTTCGCGCATGACAGAGCGACCGAAGGGTTTGCGCGTGATTGCAGAGCCCGGTCGGTACTTTGTGTACCGAGCCTTTTCGCTTGCGACAAATATCATTGCACGTCGCCAATCCGAAGAGGATAACAGTGACGCAGTTCATCAAGATGGGCAAGGAGGTGCTGATGATGGACGGCCCAAGGCCATGTACTACCAAAATGACGGCACGTATGGCGCATTCAATTGCATCTTGTTTGATCATCAACAAGTACATCCAAAAGTACTCTCAATGCAGCGTGACTTTGTATACGAACGTGAAAGTTCTGTTCCAGAGCTAGCACAGGACCAATGGCGGCCCTGCAGTGTATGGGGCCCAACTTGTGACAGTATGGACTGCATCATGAGGCAGACGCACTTACCTCGTGCACTTGATGTTGGGGACTGGCTCGTCTATGAAAATATGGGTGCCTATACTTTGTGCGCGTCCTCGACGTTCAATGGTCTTGCGCGGGCGCAGGTACGATACACGATCGGATGTGATGCTGTGGAACAAGATGGTGCGCCATTCACGGTGATTAGTCTGCTGGAGTCGAATGGCGTTGTAAGCGAACTGGATGTGGTTGGTTGAAGCAGGAGACTTGACCGAAGGAAACAATGTTTTTCTTGTCTTTGCTTTTTTTTTTGCGAGGCTGGCTTGGGCGTTGGTTTCCTGCCAAACCCTCGTTC
>ERZ501061.46-NODE-46-length-42967-cov-4.144155_pt1 | contig 42967 bp, 33 predicted proteins | sample MGYA00510854_ERZ501061 | MGnify/ENA primary metagenome ERZ501061 (study PRJEB25958, sample SAMN03398515) | human skin metagenome | study: EMG produced TPA metagenomics assembly of the Human Skin Microbiome Metagenome (human skin metagenome) data set.
TATCGTTATGTGATATTGTTCACGCTTCATGCGGGCATATGCCAGTAGTAGAGCAAATGAGTGTGTCGAGCGAGATGGAATAAATCGTACAATCTGGGTGAAACGAAATAAAAGCCAAAGAGAGAGAGAGAGAGAGAGAGAGAAACACGAGATGCTGCGGGTTTGCGAGAGGTATAGTCACTCATGGCTCGGGTTTGGTACGCCCAAAGTAGGTTTGTCGACTCAGCCAGAGCTCGTCAGACACATCAACATCAATGTTGCCGTGCATAATGCGGCGCGCCGTCCGATCCAACACCACGGCCTCTGGTGTGTTGTCCTGTTCGCTGCGACGAACCATGGCCATGGACGTACCAGCTGGCTGACCCACGGTAAAAGCGTGTAAGGCTGGCGGATTCGCATGAGTCTGTGACATGGCACACGGGACCTGAGCGCCTGCCGCATATGCCTCCGATACTACCGAGTCAGGATGTGTTGAGCCAACGGCCAGGGCAGAGAGAGCCGTCGCCATGATGGAGCGATGAAAGTTGCCCACGGACACGGCACGTACGAGAATGTCCATATCGTCCGCCCGCACTAGTGTACCACCAGACGTCGTATACGCTGTGCGTGGATGCACAAGGCATACTTTCGGTGCAGACGGACTCCACAAACTCGAGAGCTGCGGTGCGCACTGAGCCGCTTGATACCGAACAGCCTCGATGCGGGCGAGCAGCTTCTTGTCACAATCAAGGACATGCGCTGGCTGAATGATTTGTTCGGTTGGGACGCCCAGATCCTTGGCATGCACAAAGATCGTAGGTAGGCCAACATCAACCATTGATACAGGGATCTCATGGCCATCGAGCTGGATCGTATTGCGTGGCTGGCCTGTGGGCCACACCTGTGGCGTGAGCGGCATGTCGATCCGGATACCAGGCGCCATGCCAGGCACGCCGGCAATATGCGTGTCAGGCTTGCGGGACAAATGCCAATGGCCCTTTCGTGAGCTTGTTAAAGGAAGATGTACAGTTGCCCGCTGGCCATTGTGCGCAAGCAAGATGCGCATCGGGAACTGGACGAACGTAACGTCTGACTCGGAAGCTGGGAGCAACCGTTGGAAGTAGGCCGCATGGAGGATGAATGATTGCATCGCAGCTGCGGACAGAAAGTTGCCGCACGTCGTGCTCCAGTCTATGTTGGTTCCATCATTCACAGGCACCTGACCGAAGCGGTAGACGGCGTGGTAGCCGGACTTTGGGTCACTTGCGAGTCGTGCATCGTCTGCCCAAGGGACGCCCGGGAAGGCCCAAGCGGGACCTAGCGCACGAATTCTCCGAAAATAACTGTCTACGGCAGGGACGGAGATCAGCGCCACTTTCGACAGCGACGACACGCCGCCACCTACGCCGTCGATTTGTCGCAAGTCAGGATCAGGCGAGCCCATAGCTGAGCATATGATTTGATTGCGCACGTTCTGTGTGTAAGGAGCCAGCATCGAGGCAGAAAACACAAGTCCGCGGCTTGTGCCGCCTCGGTACAGATTCGTTAGCAGCCGCATGTCACGACAGGGCAGGGAGGGTTGGTGCGCGTTGGTCGGAGGGGGGTGGGGAGGGGACGTCGAGCCGCCAACCGATCCGTGTTGGTGGAGGAGCAAAAACCTCGTTGCTGGGTCTCACTGTCGTCGGCGAGAGAGGGTGCGTGCGTTGAATTTGCTTCTTCCAAGCTGTGTAGCCTGGTCATGCCACTGCCCCGGACGCGCGCGTGTAGGTGGAGGCGGGGCAGACTGTGCGCGCGTTCAACGCGAAGGGACGAACCGGCGCGCATGCGTGGACACGAGGGGCCATCTGCTTACCTATTGCCCAGAGGATACCACGTGACCTACACACGGACGAACCACCGGATTCGTCAGGCAAGGTGGGGGACGAAGGAATGGGGAAAGTGAGAGGGGGGTAGGTCTGGTACATACCGAGGGATTGTGGGCAAGAAGACCTCACACACCCCGCCCAGGAGCTTCCACGTAGTTGCTCGATCGACGATCATCATGACGGAAAAAAAGCGTGTTTTGATTCCCGGTGGCGCTGGCTACATCGGAAGTCATGTCGCCCTAACTGTGTTGAATACGCGCAAGTTTCGTGTGACAAGTATGTAGAGTGTGGTGTCAGCATGTGTCGAACTCCGCCCGGTACTAACACAACACTACGCAATGTCACGCGTTGCCAAGCGTGGCGCTGCGTTGCTCCCCATCCCAGTCATTGACAATTTCCACAACTCGAAACCAGAGGCTGTGCATCGCATTGAGGAGCTTGCGCTCCGCGAGCTGCCGTCTGACGCAAGTGAGCAGGACAAGGCAGACTGCCGAATCGAGCTGGTCAAGGCGGATCTGCGTGATCCGCGGGCCATAGAGAATGTGTTCAAGGACCGACCTGAGCATGATCGCATTTACTCTGTCATTCTTATCGGTGCCCTCAAGGCTGTCGGCGAGAGTGCCGAGATCCCGATTGACTACTACAATGTGAATGTGGGCGGTCTGCTCAATCTATTGAGTGCAATGGACAAGTACGATGCAAGGAGGCTCGTGTACAGCTCATCTGCCACCGTGTACGGTGCGCCCGAGACGATTCCCATTCCAGAGACAACGCCTATGGACCCGCACAGCCCATACGGCCGCTCGAAGCAGATCTGCGAGATGATCATTTGCGATGTATGCGCGTCCAACCCTGCATGGCGTGCTATCACGCTGCGCTACTTCAACCCTGCTGGTGCGCATCCGTCTGGCCGGATGGGCGAGGACCCACGGGGCAAGCCAGGCAATCTCTTGCCTCTGCTGGCACAGATGGCCGTCGGCAAGTACCGTGAGCCTGGCCTCAAGGTGTTTGGCAACGATTATCCGACACCTGACGGCACGTGTGTCCGTGACTACATTCACATCCTTGATCTTGCCGAGGGCCACTTGAATGCCATGGTCGCCTTGGATGACGATGCCAAATTCGCTGACGCGAAGTATGGCAAATGCCGCGCGTTCAACTTGGGCAAAGGTGTTGGTATGAGTGTGCTGAGTATGATTGAGGCTATGCGTAAGGTCACTGGCTACGAGTTCCCGTATGAAATCGTGGCGCGGCGTCCCGGCGATGTGCCAGACCTGACGGCCAACCCGGCTCTCGCTGAACGCGAGCTTGGGTTCAAGGCAACGCGTTCTCTCGATGACATGTGCTCGGACCTATGGAACTGGCAAAAGCTTAACCCGAATGGGTACGATTGAGCTTTTGTGTAGCGGTAGCGCAGGATCGTATGTTCAGCGTCCTGGTTGTTGCCAGGACATTAGGTTGCTTTATTATTTTTTTTTGGGAGGCGGGAGGAGGAGGCAACTACTTCTTCTACTACGACTTCCAATACGACTCTTGTTGATACTACATCCATTTGTTCTGGTGGTCATGCTGGCCACTTTCATGCCATAGTGACGTAGGCGGCAATGGTCCCCCTCGTTTCGCCTCGACCGATACCGTTGGCGGCGGCGGCGGCTGTGCGTCCAAGTCTGGCGCCATTGGCAGCTGCGATGCATAGCCGGACATGCGAACGACCCGGCCTAGCGCCAGGCGGAATGGATCTGCAAACCGTCGCGTCGCTGCATGCGATCGCTGTACGGACACGGCCTGCGCCGTGTATGCGATGGCACGCATCGAGTAGTTGTCGATAAAGTGCGCATGGCCCTCGCTCGGTGTTGACGTCGGCGGCGAGAGCGCATCGAGCTCATCCTCCGCATGGTCCGACACGCCAGGCAGTAGAGATGCTACGGCTGGCACCTCGGCTTGATCCAGCGCCAGCGCATGGTCCAGCGTCGATGTCAGCGCATGAATAAAGTGGAAGGGAATCATGTTGGGTCCTAGCGTTGTTGTCGAGTCTGGCACAAGCAACTTGTGACGCGGCGTGCCGCGTAAGCCGTGCGTCTGTGCACGTGCCTCGTCGCGGTCCTGTAGCAGGACACCCGACTCAAGTCGCGGCGTAAGTTCTGCGCGACTCAGTGTCGCACTATCGATGGGCGGTCCACTCAGGCCATATTCCAATAGGTATCGATGCTGCACACGGTCATGCGCCGCTGGCGGCGCATCCTTATCGATGCGATGCATCACGCGGTCAATGGATGTCGCACTGTACACAGAATTCGGAGGCACATCTACGCTTACCACATGCTCCGATACGGGCTCAGCACCCGGCACCGTTGGTGTCTGGATGGCGTGTACGCCTGTGGTCGAGTAAGGCTGCGAAAATTTCGACACCACCGGCTTGGCTCGTGCATCGCTGAGCCTTGCACCTGCCAGCAAATGTGCAATAGACGATGCAGCTTGCCGGCCTAGTGGCTTTGATGCGGTCATGCGGCCTATCCCGAGCATGTCGAAGGAAGCCTTGCGTGGTGGGTCATGACGTCCCGTTTGTCCTGAAAGCAATTGGTTCAGCTGCATTTGTGAGGGACTGGCACGAAGTCCTGACGTTGCATCGCCAAACGAGTGGATACTCATAGATCTGCGCATGAGCGGCGCCGAGGGCCCCTTCACTTGGTCCCTCATCGAATTCACCCGCGTCAGTACTGGTCGCTCCATGGCATCGAGTGTCACATTAGATGTACTTCCGCGAGTATGCATGTACAACGCATCTTGTGCACCCGTATGTGATGATTGCACAGATGCATCTGGGTCTATCGAGAGTTCTTCAAGGCTTTGATGGCTCCCTGCCACGGTCTGGGTATCAACAACAGGGGCGACCGGCTGCTTCATTTGGTGCTGAAGAATCACGTTGATAGATGCCATCGACGATGACGTGCGCATGTGGGGCGGTGAGCTTGCTTTGGAGTTACCACCTGAGTGAGGAGTGGGCGTGGTGGGGGATATAGGCGATGACGGCCTTCGTTGCGTCCATGGATCGTTAGCATGCGGCTGTGAGGGAGCTGGCACCGACACTTGCTCTTCCTGTCGCTCCGCTGGTCCTTGCTGCCCATGCTTTGTAGGCACCATGTGAGGTGTTGGCTGCGACACGTTCGACGCTGGAGTAGGCTGTGGCTGTTGTGGGCGCGGCGCATCTGCGGACAGGAGCGAGGGATGTGGCTGAGGCTTCGTAGTATTGACTTCGGCGGCATTTGTGTGCTTGGGTTTCGTACTAGCTCGAAGCTCGAGCATGGGCACATCACTCTCATCCGACGACGCACTCGAGCTCTGCCATTGTGGGTCAGTGGACTCGGGCGCACGTTCGTCAGCCATGTTCGCTTTGGAATTCGTGCGTTTGCGCGTGCGCCGCGCGAGTGTCTCCATACTTGTGCCAGACTTGGATCGCCTAGGGCCGTCTCTGCTGCGTCGGCGTGGGTGAGTCGCGCGTGCATCGCCATCCGATGGCGTCGACATCATGAGGGACGAGCGCACGCGACCTATGCTCGCTTTATTGGCTGTTGGCTTTGCTCGGTGCGGCATATCATCCACGTATTTTCGCGATGTCCGCACAAAAAAAAAGAAATCCGCAACGTGTCACACAACTAGACAAGTCGAACGTCAGTGGTGCTAGCTTGTTTACTGGCACAATCGAGGCGCCCCGCGTACGTTATGGATCAATCCCACCTTAGGTTTGTATGTGTGTAAGCCACACACCCCGTCCGGCACGGAGAAGTGGAGGCATTAGTCAGTATTTGTTTGGCGAACGAGACGCACAGCGCGCTGATTGGCGTGGTGTCGGTGTCCAAATAGTAGACGACGACGACAGTGACGACGTTCCCTGCCGTGCTTTCTCTGGAAGCGTTGAATCGCCGGTCGCACTGCGCGGCGATAAAGTTGTCTTACTCCCAGAAATCTTTGCCGGCACACATGTGCATCTGTGCACAAGAAGCTCGACGAGCGCGTTCACATCGTCTGCTCTGTGAAGCTGCAGCTGAAATCGACGCAGCGGCTCGTTGGTTTGTCTAGCATCGTTCGTGTACCGCACCCCCATGCGTGTATCATGATATGTTACCTGAACTAGTGGCGCATCGACATCGGCTGTTTCATGTGCGGCGTGCAGGTCGATAGATTCCTAGATTGCAATGGTCAGTATGATGGTTGGTCTGCGAACAACAATGTTTGACGGCGACGTACCAAAATCACTGGGGTACATGCGGGCGAATCTGGTTTCCATTCAATGGTGAGTACAGCTCGAGGCATTTGTAGTCCTTGTGCGACATGCAAAGCGAATCGACATGACAGCGGTTGTAGGGACATGTGCTCCCAACGTGCACGCCCATATTGCTCTGATTCGTTCGTCGTGCCTTGCGCTCGCTCGCGCGAGTACTTTTGGACTGGGAAAGTTGAATATTGTACAATAGTCGAATCGATTGGCATAGTCGTAGTTGACGCAATACGCGTCGCGTGTGTCATGATGCGCTCAAGACATTCTGAGTTTTTTAAACCGCTTTGTACTCGATAAAATTGGATTACTTGGCCTGTGCAACACTTCTTGTAAGGTCACAAACAATGATTGGCCCTGCTCATAGTCTTGCTCCACTCCAGGCCGGTGCTCTCTCTCCGTCCGCCCGGCGGTGTGTATCGGGGTGAATTGGCCCTCCACAATCATGCCGGATTAAAAAAAAAACATCTATGCGTGCATGAATACCCTGCATGCAAAATGGTTTACCACACATGCGCCTAGTTTTGGGCGCTCAGCGACCAGTGCGAGCTCTCGATATTATTTGTAGATTCGTCTACTCTCGCTCAACACATTTTGCCTACATAAAAAGATTCGACTCTTTGACTCTAGTCCGCCATCTCCACAGCTCAAGGCAACGCGTCCCTCTGATTTGATTGTACCATCATTTGTGCACGTTGCATGTGCTGAAGGCGACAACGCAGCGTGGCGAAAGTCATGTGCGACTCATCGGTGTATGAATACACACAGTCCGTGATCTCTGTACATCAGCCCAGTCCCTCGCGAAGTATCAAACGAAAATGTCATTATGATGATGATACCGTTACAGACGCGCCGAACCCCAGCACAGATGGCCTATGTCCTCAGACGGCTGCCCAGCGTACGCAGTCACATTTACCCGGCTCAGATGAACTTGCCGAGTTTTACCCGTTGCCCCCGAATTTAAACCAAGCCGTGCTAGCATCTGTGGGCGTGGGTGGCTCCAAGCAGCGTGATTTGCCTATGCGCGCTTGGGGGATGTGGTCGTATCGCACAACCCCTGGTCTTCTTCAGCCCCCGACCTCATCATCAGCCGTTGACTCGTACAGTATGGACGAAGATATGACTAGTATTTCTCCGCGCCATGGCCCCCATTGCCAAAGTATCCCGCAACTGTCAGTCCGGTCTTTTGGCCCTACTTCGCAATTATGGGCTTACTGTCCCGATTGTCACGCATTTGCTAAAGTGCCAGACAACTAAATTCCTATGCATTTTTCTGTATTCTTCCAAATTCTCATATCGAGAGTAATCCGATCACACTTATCGTGTAGGTGCACTATCCACCCGTACGACATGACATACACAGCCGTGCTGTAACATCTCATAGTGCCCACGTCATCGACATCCTCAAGGATACAACCATGAACGAACTAGTTACTATCAGTATTACATTGCTTTTGGCGACAAGGCATACAGATAAAGCCCATGTCGTGATGACATCCCTACAGGTGCGCTGTAATACTAAGCAAAATGTGAAAACGACACCCCATGAGCACAAAAATCACTTGGCTCCCGGTGTGCCATCAAGCACTGTCATCTAATTGACAAACCATCGTACACAACTCCCCTAGGACTGCTTACTCTTCAGGGATCTCGATCGAACCCTCGTCAATGGCCTCAATGATATCGTGTGGGTGTTTCTTGTCCACCTTGCAACCAACACTCTGGCAAGTACCGAGAATCTCCTTCACCGTGCTGGCGAGAGTGCGACCGAACGACTTGTAGCGCATCGTCCGCGCGATCTCGATAATCTCGTCAATAGGAATGTTGCCGCTGTGCGTGATATTCTTCGTCTTCTTGCGGTCACGCAGGGGCTCCTTGAGAGCCTTGATGACCAGCGATGAAGCAGATGGAACAATCGCAATGGCAGCCTGGCGGTTCTGGACCGTCAACTGAACTGTCACACGTAGACCCTTCCATTCGCCCGAGGCCTTAGCAATGTCTTCACCGATCTTCTTAGGCGCCTGTCGCACGTTAGCGGACCGTCCTAACCAAGTGAGAGCATACAGGCCCATAAGGCCGAGGCGGTGCAAAGTTTCTTCGTCGAAACTCTTGTACCATGCATGCCAGGGAAACGTACCAGACCGAGCGGACCCAGCTTTGGGGCGAGCGCCGCGGGGTTGCCGACCTCACCACCGGTCGTACGCAGGTAAATGATCTGTCATGAAGCGTGAGCAATCCACGTCGTCGACAAGATACAATCATGCATGCTTGTACATACCCTAACTTCGTTCGGGTCGATCTTAGGCGCCATGGTATGCTACGTGTGTGACGCTACAATTCTGCCTGCCGGCCCAAACCCTTTCGAAGGTGGGCTCACACAGCGGCAAATGTGTCGGCCGATCAGAACTGCAAACAGCACGTGATGTGTGGAGTGTCAAAGAATATAGTTTCTCGCACGCGACCCTATCGCTACGCAGCGCAGTTTCTATTTCGCGAAGTCCGTCGAGAGTGTCCTGGACTTGGGCGGCCTAATAAGATTGTTTGTACCACCACTAGCAACGCCTAGAACCTCTGGCATCGATCGACATGTGTGTATCTCAGATGAAAGCATGTTCATCCATTGGCCGGGCATGACTAACCATTGCACAGGTCTGAGTCTCTCACTTACAAGGGTAGCCTGTCTGGCCACAAGGGTTGGGTGACGGCCATTGCTACGTCGCAGGAGAACCCAGACCTCCTGCTGACAGCTTCGCGTGACAAGACGATTATCGTCTGGCAGCTCTCGCGCGATGACACCAACTACGGCTACCCTAAGAAGATTCTGCACGGTCACAATCACTTTGTGTCGGATGTGGTGATCTCTTCTGACGGCCAGTTTGCTTTGTCGGCCTCGTGGGACAAGTCCCTCCGTCTCTGGGACCTGAACACGGGTCAGACAACGCGTCGCTTTGTTGGTCACACTGGCGACGTTCTCAGTGTGAGCTTTAGCCCCGACAACCGCCAGATTGTGTCCGGAAGTCGTGACCGTACCATCAAGTTGTGGAACACGCTTGGCGACTGCAAGTTCAACATTACCGAGGACGGCCACACGGAGTGGGTGAGCTGCGTTCGCTTCAGCCCAAGCCCTCAGAACCCGGTCATCGTGTCTGCTGGCTGGGACAAGGTTGTGAAGGTACGTTGTTGAATTCCCTGGTTGCATATGTGTGCGTTTGTGTCTGTGTTGCGGATTGTGTCCTGTGGATATAGACGCTGTATCCGTCGGTTTTCATGGTGCAATGAAGAGGTGTGATATATTTGCTACTATGGAGATCTGCTCGTAAGCAGACCGGTGAGAATAACCCAAACCACCAAGATCACTGAGCGCCTTTTTTATATTTCTCATTTACCGCCTTACTCGATGTATGATGTTCTGCGCGACTGTCGGTTCTGTCGACTTCGTTATTCACTCTTCACAAACGCACACAGTGTCTGCACAGGGGGTATACTACAATAAGATGTGGTAAAACTAACGACCAATTAGGTTTGGGAGCTGAACCGCTGCAAGCTGCTCACCAACCACTACGGCCACCAAGGCTACATTAACACCGTCACTATCTCGCCTGATGGCTCACTGTGCGCCTCGGGCGGTAAGGACGGCGTTACGATGCTTTGGGAGCTGTCGGATGGCAAGCACCTCTACTCTTTGGAGGCTGGCGATGTTGTGAATGCGCTTGTATTCTCGCCGAACCGCTACTGGCTCTGTGCTGCGACTTCGTCGTGCATCAAGATCTTCGACCTCGAGAGCAAGTCGATTGTTGATGAGCTCAAACCTGAGTTCCCAGGCCTCGGCAAGAACGCCCAGGAGCCTGAGTGTCTCTCGCTTGCTTGGTCTGCTGATGGTCAGACTCTGTTCGCTGGCTACAGCGACGATATTGTTCGTGTGTACTCAGTGATCTAATCTCGCTGAAGTCACTCTCAAAAATGTAGCTGCCCTAGGATGTTTTCGTGCCTGTGCATTTGTATACAGTAGGTGCAGAATTCACTGGTGAACGGATGAACCGAATGGCCTGATGGACGGATGTTTTGTACGTAGGAAAACGAAATCGACCTTCAGAGTCAGTAACGCTTTGGGTCGTAGTTTATGTGCAAAAGTAGCCAATGCGGCCAGTGGTCGATGAGAAATGACTGAGTAAATTTGCGTTATAGCAGCAAAACACCGTGCAGACGAATGCCACTAGTCGGTGTGCGTATGTATAAATACAAACATACATACAAGTAGGTAGTGGTTAACGCCGTCTAGAAGCGCACTGAGAATATGCGCATGAACTGTGAAAGCTGCCCAAGTCGATGAGGAAAGGCAAACCAATGAAAGTGGAAGGGGTGACGTCTATGATGCAAGTGAGGGAAATCCAACCAGTTGAGGAGAAAGCGTACTCAACATCACAGGATCGCATTACATCGATTAATATCCTTGGCTTCCATACCCTGGCACACTAGGCGGAGGTTGCCCTTGGTAGCCTTGGGCGGGGGGAGGAAATTGTTGCGCACCGTACGGGTAAACAGTCTGCTGAGGTGCGAATCCAGGGGTTGGGGGGAATGCAGCTGGCTGTGCACCATAAGGTTGTTGCTGATAAGCGGGATATGCTGCTTGATGACCATAACCGAATCCGGCAGGCTGCGCATACGCAGTGTAGGCAGGTTGTGCGGCGCCGTAAGCACCAGCACCATAGCCACCGGTCAAGCCGCTGTATCCGAGGCTTGCCCCCGTCATGCCTCCATGCACCATAGGGGGGCGCGAGTTTGCCATGTTGACTCGAATGCGACGACCATCTAGCTCCTGTTCGTTGAGGGCCATGATAGCAGCATCGGCCTCCTGCTGAGTCATAAAAGTAACGAAACCAAAACCGCGGGAGCGACCAGAGTCTCGATCTTTCATGACAATATAGTCAGTAAGCTGACCATACGGACTAAACGCCTGCGCGAGTCCATCGTCAGTCGTACTCCAGCTCAGATTGCCGACATAAACTTTGGCCATACCGCGATTTAATAACAGGAGTACGATGAAACGGGGAGAAAAGTGTCAATCAAGTACCACAAAAAATCAGAAGGTGCTTGGAGGGTCGATAAGACACACCACAAATAGAAAGAGAGTAGGGAGGGGTAATAGAAACCAACACGCGGAAGATAGTTCAGAAAAAAACTATTAACGAAGCAACCCAATCTGATCCCCGACTTCGGTAGTGAGCAACACTGGCCGACAATGCAGGTCCGTGTTGGGCAGGAATCTCGTTAAGCTCAGCAAGCCAACTTTCGCAGGTGCTCGGCCGGGATGAGGGAGTTCCAGGCCGATAAATCAGAGCTGTGTCAGCGAACGATCTGACCACGACAAGGAGCTGCGGCATCACATGACACGGCGCGCGCCCTGCCGACCCCATGCTTGACGCACACATTGCTCTACATTTGAGCTGCTCTATGCATCAGAGTGCATTAGTGAATCTGCAACGCTCGTCCCTTTCTAATACAGGCCCTCAGGAATTGGTTCAAAATTGTTTCTGCACATTTTGCACATGTGGAGTGCATATCAGACGCTGCATGATGACGACATTGTACCGATTTTTGCAGCTTTCGCTTGACACACAGCCAAGTATGTGCCGTTCCTGACAGGGCGTATGTCCCATAGTAATCGACTTTGCGCTTCAAGGCTAGAGTGTTAGTTGATATATTCGCGCACTATCCACAACGCATCTGGCTCTTTGACTCGCCCCCTCCCCGGTTGCAACCCAGCTTTACCCTTGCTCCTCTTGACGTTGCACAGCATGAAGGCTACATTGCCTATCTTGTTGGCCTTTTTGAGTCTTTTTGGAGGAAATGCTGTTCTCGCAAAAAACGATAATGAGGACCTAAAGCTCCAATATAAAATCGTGACTCAAGATTCACTTGCATCTGCTATGATGTTGGGTTTGGCCAACCAAGATACAGCGTTTATATTTGACAAGGTCGAGAATAACCGTGCAAAGACGGCATCTGGGAAACCAACATGGGCTTCACTTGTAAATTTGACTGATTACTCGGTTCGTGGAATCGATGCGACTACAAACCCCTTTTGCGCGGCTGGCTCCACGCTGGGGAATGGGTCCTATATTGTGGTGGGTGGTAACAGCGCCATTAGTTATGGTGGTATCAATGTGAAGAACCAGGATGGCTCCATCAGCTCCGGACCAGCCGCGCCGTATCAAGATTATGATGGACGACGTGTTGTTCGGCTCATGCAGCCAAACGAAGACAGCTCCCAGCTGGAATGGATCGATGAATACAATAGCCCCAACCAGATGGACTCTCCGCGTTGGTACCCTGGTGTTGAGGGCCTGGCAGATGGATCTGTTGTTCTTATTGGAGGCGCGACGAATGGCGGATTCATTAATCGCAACTATCCAAACGTCGATCCCGCGTACGCGACTGATAATCCTAATCCGACGCCAGGCAAATGGGACCAGGGCGGCGCGAACCCTTCTTATGAGTTTTGGCCCCCTACCAACAAACCCAAACCTGCGGTTCATGACTTTATGGTGAAAACGAGTGGTCTGAATATGTACGCTCACACTTATTTGATGCCGTCAGGCCGTATTTTCATGCAAGCAAACTACAGTACCACTCTGTGGGATTGGCAGAAAGACTCATATCATGACTTGCCTGATATGCCTGATCAGATCATTCGGGTGTATCCAGCATCTGGTGCTACCGCCATGATGCCTCTCACTCCCGCCAACAAATACACTCCCACCATTTTGTTTTGCGGTGGATTTAATAATATTACTGATGAACAATGGGGTGATTATAAAGCCCCGAGAGTCAATATGTTTGAACAGCCAGGGAGCACTGATTGTTCGTCAATCACGCCTGAAAACGCGGATGGATCCAATGTCGAAAATGTTCAGTATGTTCGCGAGGAGACTTTGCCTGAACCCCGCAGTATGGGGCAGTTTATTCATCTGCCAACGGGTCAAATGGTGATTGTGAACGGTGCTTCTCGTGGTGTGGCGGGATATGGAAACACTACGTGGAACACGGTTAAGGACAAGCAGGGAAATACTGTGCACATGGAGGGCATGAGCCAGAAGCCAACGTACCGACCTGTCCTTTTCGATCCAGAACAGCCCAAAGGCAAGCGATTGAAGTATGAAGGCTTCGGATCGTCCAAGATTGCTCGTCTGTATCATTCGTCCGCCATCCTCGTTCCCGATGGCTCCGTTCTCGTCGCTGGATCAAATCCTCACATGGATGTGGCTCGGCTTCCGCCAAATGATCAGATTGACAGTCAGTATGAAGCATTTAACACCACATACGTCCTGGAGCAGTGGTACCCAGAGTATTACTTTGAGCCAAGGCCAAAACCACAGGGCATGCCTGATGTTATCAAATATGGGGGCAAGTCGTTCAATGTAACCATCGATGCGAATTACATGAATCCAGACAACAACGCGAACGACATGGCCAATAAGACCAAGTTCATGGTGATTCGACCAGGTTTTTCAACACACGCTGTTAACTTTGGCCAGCGATCCTTACAACTAGAGAACTCGTATGAAGTACATCATGATGGTTCTGTGACCTTTATTGTCAACCCTATGCCAACAAACATGAATATTTTTGTGCCAGGTCCAGCATTGCTTTTTGCCACGGTCAATGGAATTCCAAGTCACGGCAAGTATGTCTTTTTGGGTGGAAAGGGCCTAGGAGATGTCCCGCTAAACTTGAAGCCCGGAGACGAACCGCCTCGTCTTCCAGCACCGGTGAACAATAACAACTTCCAGAAAAATGCACCATCCCCTGGCTCTAGGACTGACGACGATGATGGTCTGTCGGGCGGTGCAATTGCGGGCATTGTGGTCGGTGTAGTGGTTGGTTCGGTATTGTTGGCCGCGTTAGCTTTCCTACTATGGCGCATGAAGCGGAATCAACAGAATGCGGCAAATTACGCTTCTATCGGTCGACCTGCATCTACCCAGACGATGGGAACGACTCCTAATGCGTGGACACGCGTTGGTACGCCATACAGCGCGCCGCATGCGGCACCCACGATGCAAACGAATGAGTCACAGGCTAGTCTGCTTGGTTCTACGACGAATGTATCAATGCTGCCCCACGATGCAGCAGAAGCACCTCCGTCCACGGTCATCCCTATCACCGGGATGACCAAGTCGCAACCTGCATCTGAATTGAGTGCGAGTACACCACAGTCTACGTCGCAGGCACTGGCCCCTCCGATGTTTGGGCCACGACCTCTAATGACGTCGGAATCAACGAACGAGGTGCAGACGTATTATGTGCCCCCGAGTACAAGCCAGGGACCTGTCTTGATGCCTGAACCGACGACGCACTGGAACGACATCCCGGCAAGAATGACTGGACCGCGTGACATGCCAGGATCGAACCTGCCGCATCACTTGATTGCATCTAGCAACCGCTACCCGACGCCTGACGAGTAAATGATATACCCATGAGCATGAAATGCGCTTCGTTGTTCTACTGTGAGAAAGGGGAGCTGGTGCTTTCTTCCCACTTGCATATCCATATACATCACCACTTCGTTACCTACTACCTTGTGTAATGCTCAATTCTGATGTAAAAGACAATCTATGACGGACATATATCACTGGCGTTACGCTTCACTAGACAATTTAACTTTTGTAATTTTCACGAATGTGCAGAGGTGACCACAGAAGATAGACTAATCGTGTGTAGAAAATGCAAATTCGTCAAGTCCACATATTGGAGAAAAGACTAACAACAAGCTCGTATGTGAGGAAGTAGGCGCCAGTCGATGGTGCCACCTTGAGGAGGTTGGGAAAAAGACCGTGATATAGTCCGCGAATGCCATTAGCAGCGACCATGTTTCGAAGAGAGTCGAGACCACCTGCGAGTTAGATTCCCAACAAAACACACCTTTGTCTTGCACACCCAAGCTAGAGTTTTTCATGCCAGATACTTGCATGCGACGACGAACTACATCGACGGGGTATGTCAGTGTCTGGCTCACGGCGCCAGCAAATGCACCGATACACAGTTTTGTGAAAGGACCAGGTGGTGTGCCATCCGACTTTGTCAAGAATGAGCGCGCGCTTTCATAAAATACAAAGTTGAATGCGACATAGGGCGCCACGCCAAGACTCGTGGCGATACACCCTCGGTACAAACCACGAAATCCACCTTCGTCACGATATACTTTCATTGTGGTCTCCCAAACGCCAGGAACACGCGGAAGCACAGTAGTACTAGTCCCAGCTGTTGTATACATGGACGCTGAGGCGATGGAAATGCGCGCACGCACAAGATCCAGTGGGTACGTTGATACGACACTCGTAAAGCCAGCAACAGCACCAGCGACAAGGCGTTCGAAGGTATGTAATTCTGTAGAATGAGATGAAGAGGCCTTATCGGAAAAACCCAAGTGCTGTTGTCGGAAGCTGGAGAATCGAAGAAGGGCGCGCTTCATCGACTCGTACGTTGCAAACTGAACCGCACTGTATGGAGCAATGCGCAGACAATTCAATCCATTGCCACGCATGAAACCATAGAATCCTTCTTCCTGCCATATGCGAGACAAACCTTTCCACACGCCCGGATACGTCTTTTTGCCATCAGCAGAAGCCGGCTGGACTTGCCTACACGGTCAGCCGAGAGACAGTGTGTGTCTGCATACATACATGATGACTGAGATAGATGTGAGCAAGGCATTTATTCGAACGTGAATCTTACGTACTTTTTAATCTCTCTAACGGACTTACAAGGGTGCGACTCGTTGCACCAGCGCATCCACCAGCTATAAGACTCGTCCATAGACCGGGCTGCTGTGGCACGGGCGTAGATTCCGCTGCCTGCGTGGGCACGCCCTGCTGAACTGCCTGGCCCATGGCTTGCTGGTCCTAGGTTGTAAAACAATTTGTAAGCGCCCGATTCGCAGAGAGAAAAAAGAGAGAGCGCAGTGCTGCGTGTTACAGGACCAAGTGAACGTGCTCTTGTACGAGTGTGAGTGTTTCAAAGGCTGATCGAAAGTGAGTGAGCGTCTGGGGAATAGCCACGTGAGTGGTAGCCACGTGGAGACGGCGCAAGACGCCGTGCACGTCTGTCGAGCATCCACAGAAATGTGCGGATAGTATGAAAGCATGTGAGTGACGATGCTGTCCGGCTGACAGACGAGCTTGTTGACTAGCTGATTGGCTGGCTGCCTCTATATGAAACCTTTCCAGAGTGATGCACTTGGATCCTTTTCGTCTCGGCCCGAGTTCATATCGGATGAAATGACGCGATGGACATGGCATAGATAGTCCACATAACTCATAGCGTCGTTGTTCTGGTCTTCCACGAGGTTGTTGGCAAACTCGACTTCCATGCCGTCGCGATTTTGGCGCGCGATCACAACCTGAAGAGAAATCTTCCCGTGCTGCTCCGCCAGGCCCTGTACAATGTTGCGAACCTGTTGAGAGAGTGGTGTTGGCAGGACCGGGAGGCTGGTCATACGCGGGTCCAGCTCATCCAGCGATGTAACACCATACAGGTCCTCCAGCAACCTGGGACTGACTTGCGCGCCGAGCCAAAGCAAGCACCATTCCCCATTATCGAGCAGGTAAGCGCCATGGGGCTCCATACGCATGAAGGACGGGCGCATCGGCCGCGGCATTTGTGGGAAACGGATTAGAGTATTGTCAATGGCTTGCTTCTCGGGCGTCAGGCCCTCGGCTGGCTGAATCGGGACGCCATCCGTGGGGCTAAGCATGTGTAATGCAATCATACGGGGATACAGGAGCGACATAATGGCGCCGACGCCCTGAGACAACAAGAGGCGGAAGAAAAATACACGCACATCCGACGTGACATTGCCACCCTTGATCGCCTTGTTTTTGATCAAAGCAAGTACATACAATGGGAAAAGCTTGAAGCTTTCCGGCAAGATCAGCTGGCCTGGACTTGTAGAGGATGCACAGTTACGGCGGTAGGCTAGGAGAATGGACACACATTTCGACGTCAAATAGCTGCGGACGTCCTTGAGTGTCTTGGTGTAGGCAAGTGTCGCGGCTTCTTTTGCATAATAGGCGACAGCCGAGTCCATATCAGCATAACGGAACACATTGCCCAGTGCCGATGTCACAGGCACAGCAAGCGTGTGGCAGCGTACACGCCGCTCCCCTGTCGCTGTCGTGTACAGGGTGGCGCACTGGAAATACGCCTCGCGCGATTCCTCCAAGCGGCCATCGTGGCGCATGAGCACGGAAAAGGCCTTGTCGGCATCCCACGTGCCGACCTCGACATCGGTGATGCCGTGCATGTGCAAGTTGCCAAACTGCTTGACAACGCGCAAACCAGGCGAGCACCGCACACGCATGGTGACATTGTAAGCAGTTTCGCGGAGCACGAGGCGCTGCACCTCGGCCATGACACGCGAGCCATCGCGAACTGGGTCGAATCGTGGATGGAAAAATACTTCACCACCCGACTCTGATGCCATAAACCCAATAGAAGCCACGTCGATGTATTGACTAGGGAAAAAGAAGATGTTGACACCCACACCGGCCAGGGCGAACTCCTCACCCAGTTTGTGGTAGAAAACATCCTGTGGACCAAACAGGTTCTTTTCATGGTCGGTTCCATACAATTTCGTGTCTTCACGATGCTTTAGCTTACCGGGCCCGACCGTCGGGATCGTCGACAAAAATACATTCAGCTGGCCACCGATCCCATTGAGCACGGCTTGTGCACTTCGAGTCGCAACACCTAGCGTCGCCTCAGCGACGGTCGAGTTCGCAAAGTTCGCCGGCAGGTCGTTTAGCAGGCCCTCGATCACATGTCGAGAGGCCCAGGGATCAACGAGAAGTCCTTCGCTAATGGGGATGAATGGGTCTTCGAGATCGGCCATGACCAGCTGTTGTGCCTGCTCCAGCTGCGGATCGAGGTTGTAAAAGTGTAATGACTGGTCAAACGTCATGATGCAAACTTGGCTGCCCGGCGGCAAGCCAAAGCCCGGCACGCCCTGCTCGGCAGCGGGTGCGGCGACCTCTGTACCGTACAAAGCCTGCTTAATCGCTCGCACACACGTTTGCAAGGCACCGCAGCGTACGGCACTGAAGCTTACATCGATCAAGAATAGATGCGTGAGCGGTCGGGGCGCCCGCACGGTCGTTTGCCCCTTGCCGAGATGCAGTGTCTCCAGCGCAGCGTTACCTGCCGCTTTTGCAGCCTTGGCTGCTGCACTAGTGCTCTCCGACTCGCCTTGCGCGTTGCCAAGACGGTCGATGTTATCCTGCAAGCGTGTGGATGTCGTGAGCTCTGTCGTGTATGTGGGCACGATGGATGGCACAGGTAGCATGGCCGAGACGTCTGCCGGCGCTTGGACAGCCCAGTACTCTCTGGGGGCACAGAAGTCCACCGAGCCATGAGTGAGTTCTGGCCGTGACTCTAGATCCGCTCGGCGCCCATTGATATCAAGGTTGCAGAAGTAGTCCTGGGATACTTCTGTCGCACAGCCACACAAGCAGCAGATCCACTTCATGCCGCCTTCCACAAACAAGCACCATGGGTTGATGTAAGCCCGACACCGGTTGCAGCGCGGAGGTCCCGATTCGCCCGTGTCGGCCAGCGGCACACGCTCTTCGTCAGCACGGAGCTGGGCAAACGGCTGTACATTGAGCGCAATGGGCAGCTTGGACGTATTTGCGATTTCGTCGGTCGCCGGCAAGCAATACGTCGTGAGACGCATAAACTTGGGCGAACAGTTGCCCTGGTCCATCGCAGCAAAGTTGGTCGTGCTGAGCGGCATGCCTTCGCGGCTACATGTGCCGTACATGTCGTGGTAGTAGAACTGCTGGTCCGCATACTGTGCATCGACAGGGCTAGGGATGTGATCAGGATCAATCTTGGGCCGACTCGTGGCCCGCTCCATGCCTGCAACGCCTGGCTGGCCCATGCCTGGTGCCATAGTCGGTGGCAGACCTGCGCTGGGCATAGCGCCTGCCGTTGGCACCGCCGGGTGGACGGGATTGGTTCTCATTGCAGCTCGATTCGCCGCTAGCTGCGCCGTCGATAACACATTGCGCGTGCCAGGCATCTGATCCAGCGCAGAATCAAAGTTGTCTTCGGGTGCGGACTGGGGCGACTGTGCCTGCCGGTAGTCGACCCGTGCAGCTGCCTGCTGCTGCCACGCTGCCTGTATGGGCGGGGGACGAGCCACCACGTCGTTCCATCCACTGGAAGCTAGCGCAGGAGATGCATCCTTGTGATAGGCACGCGCAGCGCGCTTGGAACGAGCAGGTCCCGCTGGTGGCGCTACTGATGCCGATGCTGCAGGTACAGCCGCAGGTGTAGCAGCAGGGGCCATTGGGGCTGCAGATGGACGGACGGTCGAGCCGACAGGCGCACCTTGCAATCCCATGCGGTTCATAGGCGCCTCGATTCCTGTCGAAGCTGAGGGTCTCGTGACACCGGCTCCTGCGCCAGCGCCAGGAGCTGCCGTCATGGCTGCCTGAGATGCTTCTGTGGCTGCAGCTGTGGCTGCTTGCGCAGCATGTGCTGGCGACACTGGCATGCCAGGCCGAGGCGACACACCAGTGCGACGGGGCAATGGCGAGCGAGCAGGAGATGGACGCATGCTTGGCACAGGTGAGCGTGGCGGCATCATGGGACGCATGCCTGGTGCGGGTGACCGAGCAGGTGACGGACGCGGACCAGGCGCTGGTGATCGTGGCGCCATGGAAGGACGGGCGCCAGGCGCAGGCGAGCGCGCTAGCGGTACCGGGGAGCGTGATGGTGGCATTGGACTACGACGACCGGCCATAGGCACATGAGACGGACGCACCTGAGCGCGAGAGCCAGGAGCCGGACTTCGTTGTGGCTGGGGTGGCCGAGGTCGTCCTACCTGCTGCATGGTTGGACCAGATGCAGACGCAGGTGGCCTCGGCGAAGGCCCGCGCATCATTTGTGGGCGTGGGTCCATGATGCAGCCTTCCAAGTATGCAAGAACAAAGACGCTCTATCTCGCTTGTGATGAGCTTCCTCGTGGACGTCCGATATTCGTCTCTCGCGCCCGACAACACGTCCCACGTCTTTCTTTGCGATTCAAAGCAATGGATATCTCGGCCGAATATCTATCCCCTCTGGTCGCAGGCGAGAGAGGTTCTGGTGCACATAAGCAGGGGTGGAGAGGTGGCTGTCGTTGTGGCTACACTGCATACTGGCGGACGGGAGTGGGCGTGTTGTCGCGTAGTGCTCAAATATGTTGCCTAGTAGGCGAGTGATTGCGGCTCTTCAACACTCCCTCGCAGGCAGTGTGTGTGACTCGCTGCTACGTTGATTAGCGCGATTGTTCGGCCCACCCCCTCCCTGCGTCGCGGCTTAAGCGCACGCGCTCGGTTCATCCTTGGTGTGTGTGTGTGTGTGTGTGTGCATCTTAAGAAAAGTGGACTTGGCTAGATCGCGTTCACCCACAAGTATCGCGGGCAACACCACCCGCCTTCACCCCACGACTCCAAACCCCCAACCTTGCTGATATTTCTCTCTTTTACCCGACACGCGCTTAACACAAGTCATGTCGGAGCCCATGCCGCGTTTGGTTTTGATTCGCCACGGCGTTACGGAGTGGTCCAAGTATGGTAAGCACACAGGACGCACCGATCTCCCATTGCTGGAAGAAGGCATGGCAGAAGCGTCGCAATTTGGCGACCAGCTCGTTGGGTTTTCTAATGACGCCATTCTTTGTCCCTCCCGCATCGGACATATCCTTCGGAGTCCGCGCCAACGGTGCGCACAGACACTGGAATGTGTACTGGGGAATGACAAGCAGCGGCAGCTCTTAGGCCTTCCCGATGTTAAGGTGTTGGACGACTGCCGTGAGTGGGATTATGGGGCGTATGAAGGAATTACTACAGTGCACATTCGACAAAGTGTGCCGGAATGGAACATCTATGAACATGGCGCTCCAGACCACGAAACAGACCCCAACCTACCAGGCGAATCTCCTCAGCAGATTAGTGAACGTGCAGATCGCGTCGTACGTTGTATTCGTGCGATGCACCAAAGTACACGGAAGGATGTCGTTCTTTTCACACATGGCCATTTTAGTAGCGTTCTGATCGGTCGCTTCTTGGGCCTCTCTATGCATCTGTCGAAGGCTGTCACCATGGGCACCACCGGCACAGCCATTTTGACTTACACACACCATACGTTCAATGAACCGGTCCTTGGTGGTCTCCTGTCGCCCAACTTTGATGTGCAATCCAACAGCGTCGCTGTGCGAGGAAAGGTCCATGAAGAGTACCAGTATCTTAACCTCGTGTCATCCATCATCCGTCACGGAGAAATACGCGCCGATCGCACAGGAACAGGCACCATTGCTCAATTTGCGCCTACTCGAACCCTCAAATTCGATCTGAGCGGCGGGAAGCTTCCTCTACTTACGACGAAACGTGTGTTTTTCCGCGGCGTTCTCGAAGAGCTTCTGTGGTTTATCGCCGGTTGTACTGATGCCAAACGCCTTTCTGAGCGCGATGTGCACATATGGGATGGAAATGGCTCTCTAGAATTCCTACAGAGACGCGGATTGTCGCATCGCCGCGAGGGCGATCTAGGTCCAATCTATGGCTTCCAGTGGCGTCACTTTGGCGCCAAATACATCGACGCTGACACGGACTACACGGGGCAAGGTGTAGATCAGCTCGCTCAGGTAATCCACCAAATCCGTCACAATCCAGCAGACCGCCGCATTTTGCTTTGTGCATGGAACCCGGCGGACCTGGATTCGATGGCCTTGCCGCCATGCCATATCCTTTGTCAATTCTTCGTGTCGATGCCCACGACGGACGCGATGTCTAAAGGCCAACGGCCGCGTCTCAAATGCCAGATGTACCAGCGATCTTGCGATCTTGGCCTCGGTGTGCCTTTCAATATTGCTAGCTACAGTTTGCTCACGCACTTTATCGCTGCCGTGACAGACTGTGAGGCGGCCGAATTCACACTCGTGATGGGGGATGCACACGTCTACTTAGACCATGTCCATCCCCTGCAAGAACAGCTGAGACGCACGCCCCGAGCCTTCCCCACGGTTCACATTCGTCGAAATGTCACTTCTATCGACGAAATTCGTCCTGATGATGTGCAACTGCTTAATTACTCTCCGCACGGCAAAATCAACATGCAGATGAGTGTGTAAGCGCACACCGTCGCCGCATGTCCTACCATGCTCCACCCCTCCCAGCATGCAGCGCGCGATCACGTGCAGTAGCCCCAACAAGTCGCGGACTAGAAAAAGATGGCGCTTCCTTCCAAATTTGGGACCAAAGTGGAGCTGATTGTCACCCAACGCAGAATTTGGGCCACTCATAGTAAGACTTGCATGTAGTGTGCTAGTTTACGTTGGTTAGCACATGAGATCGTGGGGTAAAAAGTCTTCGCATCAACGCCGAAGTGGACAACGATTACTACATTCGATCTTACCCTAGGCGCGAGACACTCATTCCTTTAGGACTTGGTGGTATCCTGCAAAAGTTTCTCAGAGAACCTCCGGCTCTCGCATTGCTTCGCCCAAAACCACCCGTCGTCCGTTCTGACGTACGGTCACCCCTCCTAGTCATTTTCTCGCTGTCCACCACCTATTTATACCTTCTTGTTTCGTCTTCTAGCTTGACGTGATTTTTCGACTGCATCTACTCACAACACCACAAGCATCGACCAACGAACTATGGTGCTGCCAGAGCGTTATTCACTATCGACGCCGGCTCAGCAGCCACATAGCATGGCTTGGGCGCCTAACCCGAAAGTGCTGATGGCAATACGCATCATATTTACAATTTTGGTATGCTTGATGGCGCTCGCATCGGCTATCATGACGGCGATCATAATTAATTATTTTCTCAGTCATCGACCAATGGTATTTCCTCCCCTCAGCTCCATGATCTTCATTCTATTTATGGGCATTTTCACATCTATCATGTATTTTGGATACTATATTTTCTTGCCCTCACTCAAGATGATGCGTCGTGGAAGTATGATGAGTGTGTTGTTCACCATGAAACTGGAGATATTATTTCAATTTGCGATGTCGGCTATCTGGATCAGTGGTGCATTGGCGTATGCGGCTGACTACCGAGGACATGAAAACTGCCAGTGGAACGGATACTACCACTACCCAAAGCCCTCCAATTGGAACCACTTGTGTGACATGATCAACTGGGTCGTCGGTATGGCCTATGCTACGTTTGGTATCCAGGCGGCCTTCTTAGCTTTTGATCTGCTTGTGGGCGCTTATATTTTCATGTTCCTTGACCAAGATTCTATCAGTGAGCCATTCTATGAATGGGGGAATCGCGCATGGGAATACAAACACAAGCCTGCTGCTCCACTCTCGTCCGTCCACAATCCCATGTTGTATCATGCAAATCCAGAGGCACGTGGCGCGAGGATGTACGGCCCACACTACGACGAGAAGTACTCGGACGATAGCACTCTCCGCGAAAGCTACTCCGACAAATGGTCTCGCTCGACGCTCGCAGAGCATCCTCCGAATCGCCGCGGTGTTGCCTACAGTGATCCAAGCGTCTCGGATCGCATGTCCGATGAGTCCAGCACGCTTGCGAGCGAGACCCGTTACTACGGTGGCACGTATTCGCGCAGCAGTGCGAACAGCCGCCGTGCAGGTTTAGCCGAAGCTCCTAGGCCCGCTGGTTCAGGCGGCACAAGCTCCGGCGGAGCGCCATCGTGGAAAGCACCCAGTGTCACCACCGATAGCGGATCGACTCGTGCACCTGTCTCAATCCGTGCTAAACCTAGAAAGCCACGGCACGCATCAGCACCTCAATCGCTCGGCTCACGTGGTCGCCGTGGTACGTCTTATCTGAGCCGCGACTCGGACACGCTGGATGATCACTCTGAAGTCACTGAGTCTATGATCAACTCGCGCGCATATGATGACAACGATTTCATGCCTGCCGGCCGAGGTGTCTCATCCAGGCGGATTCGTCGCCACCGAAATGTGGATGGTGATGATGCTGATGATTATGATACTGATGATGATGATGGATGGCATCTCCGCGAAGATGCATACCTGGTCTAGGCCCCGATACCCTGCTCGATTTGTATCTTATATGTTCCAATTTGTTCAGCTGTGTATGTATGAAAAGTTTCTTCTCCCTGGGCCGCCTTATTTTTTCCTCTCTCTACCTTCATGGCCACTCACAACCACATTCAAATCTTCATACCCTCATATGGGCTTTTTCATTTTGTTCTTCCGATTGTCCTCCTCATTGGAGATGAATGTCTCTCATGTGCCTCTTCTTTCTTCGCTGTTACATCAAATGATTCCCTGACACCCGCTTAAGAACATATTTGAAGCATGTTAATAAAGTATAGTATGTTTGCTATAATAGTTGTAGTACATGTATGGTACGATTAGACATGTTGATGAGAAGATCGTATGTGGTCAGTGTTGGTGCCATGCCTATTGTCGGGACCAAGTGCTCGTGCATGAGTCATCATGGCTCGTTCTAGTTTGGCCAATGTGGCATCAAATTTGTGTTTCCGCACTATCGCCATCTGTCAAATGGCCAGAAAGAAAAGATAAATTATTCTCGCAATGGCTGCGACGTTCAGAGTTTGTGCCAGATGTTTCTAAAGAATCTGGCATCGCAGTAGCGCCAGGTAGCCAGCGTTGTGCTAGCAATTCACCACACCTTCGCATGTGTGAATCGGTCTTATCGATGAGTTGTTGGGCTTCCTGGTCGCGAGATTCTGACATTTGGGATTGAGACAATAAAAGCGATAGCTTGAGCGAATCAGATAGCAAGTATAGCGATTGCGCCGCACGAACCATACTATCAGCGCGAGTTTCGAGCAAGAATGATTCACGATGCACGTCAAAATGATCCTTGTCACCAATCTAGATGTATAGTTAGCATTGAAAACGCCCAAAGGGGGGCACAGCTACATACACGTCCAAGATTGATTATTTCTTTAAAATTGTCCAGGAGTACGCGTGTGTCAGAGTCAATTTGCCGATTTACTGCCTCTTCAAGGGCATCGAGGCGCGCCGCATGTCCAGTGGCGTGGTCGTGCTGATGGGGATCCATGCTGCGTGTGCTGTGTTAAAAAGCGTGAATCAATACCTACAAGCCACTCGTCAACACCAATGATTGCGTACGCTCTCCATATCTTGGACACGCGCAAGAAAGGCCTCACTTGCTCGTTGGGAATTGCATGTAAGAGACGTTTACTACTCCACATTATTTTTACAGCGTTCACACAGCCAGCCAGTTAGCCAATCAACCCGACTGACTGATACAAGGTCGAATAGGCGGCGAGCGCTCTATGGAATTACTCACAATATGCGCAGCGTATTGATCATTCTATACACATGATTCCATGAAGCAGTAGACATGCGTTTCTGCGATCAGCCACCCAGCGGCACTACGAAAGCTGAATAATGTCCACTTCACTGCATGCATAAGTATGTTGGGAAGTACAGACTCGTTGCGCCGGAATAAAATCACGGCCATGTCTCCACACCCATGTTGAAACCTAAACTGATGACGCCATGCTCGGATTCGGAACAAACCCTCGTCTCATTTTAAAAACGAAAGGGGGAAATAATTTCGAAAATACCAATCTTGGCCGCTAGTCATGCCAGCTCTTTGTCGAATTTGTCTGTCTGCCTGTCTACACGACATCTTTTTCTGGTTCATCCCTGGTGGAATCTCGAAGTTGGGGGCGTCGAACTATCTGCTGTATAGTGGATCCTTCCGGCCGACGAAGAGCGAGAACTAGCCGGTATTTCCGAGCAGCTGATCCGCTTCTGTGACCTGTGGTAGCCATTGTTTGGTCTCTGCTGTGTACAGGAACAGGTTGTTGTGGCGATGAGAGAAAGTAACTTCAGCAACCCAACACAAAACCGGGCATGCTTGTCTATTAGTGCTGTTGTGTATGATCGCCGTGGTACGTATGCTCAGGACATGGATTGTGCAGTGGTATCGATCGATGTGGGAACCTGTCATCCACGAGTCGGCCAGTTGATCTTCTCCTCACCCCCTCCCCCTCTTTTTTTAACCTTATTTCCCACCAGCCCCTCTTCAGGATGATCTCATATAATATAGAGTCAAGCACGGAATACGCTTGAGGAGTCTATGACTTTCTCTGTTGCATCTGTCGAAAACTTTAATCTGATCTCTCGGGGCGCTTCTTATCTATATTCCATCGCCATGCCACAACCATGTCCTTTTTTGATCTGCTCTTTCATGTTTTCTAACAAAAAATCAGCGCTGGATTGTACGGCGACATTGCCGCTTGTCAATTCATTGAACCACTTTGCATACCTTGCATCTACATCACCGCGGATCCGCGAAATGGTCATGCTCGATGGCGGTCTAGAGAGGCTCATCCACATCCTTCGTCGTCCGCCCCAAAATGTATCTGGAATGATGATGTTTGATCGGGCGTCCTCTTCCTTGAATGAGATTCAGGCTAATTGGAAATGGAGTCTGGCGTTCCAGTGCGTTGTCAACATTGGCGTGCGTGGTAGCGAGGCTATTCGAACGCGCGTCGTTGAAGCAGGTATGGTGCCGATTATCATCAGAGTTCTAGACAACTATTTAATGACAAGTGATCTGATTCATATCCAGCAACGCAAGGCGCTCGCAGCTGTACGGGAGTGGCCTGCTTCACGACAAGAGTCGCATCACTCCTTATACCCCCCTCAGCCTGCCACTGTTTCGACGGTGCCACGGCCTGCGACTCCCATGGATATGGATACGATTCATCCGCCTGCCGAGCACACTTATTGGACAGTCGACGCAGACCGCCAAGCCTCACGTGAATTGCTTCCGCTGCACAATAGGATCGCCGGCGATGCAAGTGCAAGCGCAAGTGCTAGTGAGTGTGCCGAAGACACCGAAATGTTCCATGAGGAAGGCGCAAGTCCCAGTGCATCAGAGCTTCTCGCGCCCAAGAATGATGCGCCAGAATCAGAAACACCTCGTGCGCCTCGCACATCTACTTTGCGAGCCGAAGCTGATTCACACATTGATATGGCTCACACACCACGTGCTAGAGCACATAACGCAACGATGCCAGACGCCATGCAGCAGGACGAGGATGTTCACTTGTGGCAGACACCTACGCCAGTATCGAACCCTCGTGAAGTCGCGCCTGTGCCGCCGCCTGTATACCGCGAAGAAGAGGTCCTACTAAGTCTTCAGCTACTCGCTTATTTATCGAAGTATCCACACGTTCGACACTTTTTTCACAATGCTGATGTGCGCGAAGACATGATTTTTTGTCCGGAATGGCCTGAAGAGACGCTGCCGAACAGATCTTGGCAGCCTAGCGATTTGCCTCAGTCCAATGTATTTTCCGTGGCGGAACGCTTTACCCACCGCCCGACTCGGAGTTCCACCACACCCAACGTCTTATGCTCGCTCTACCCACGACTCGCTCCAGATATTCAGTACTGGGCTGGTGTTGTCATGCGCAACGCTTGCCGAAAAGACGAGTCACGTGGCGGTATTCGGCAATGTGCCAATATGCTGTGTGGAAAATGGGAGGCATATCCGCGGGAATTTGCCAAGTGTCGCCGCTGTCGCAAGGCCAAATACTGCAGCAAGCAGTGCCAGAGCAAAGGTTGGCAAATGGGACATCGGTTCTGGTGTAGTGCGCGCTCAGATGATGACAAAACGCGCGGTACACACGAATCGCGATCCAATGTCCATACGTCTGTGGCGCTAGACGTGTCTCCCAACAATGATGGGCATGCCGCAGGTACTACGCAGTTGCCACGGGACCCAACGAATGCCAGGTCTGAACGAGACACAGTCTATTCGCGCCCATTGGGACCGCGGCATGTCCCGTCGACATTCCGCGAGAATCAGATGCCATCGTTACGCGGCGTCAGTGCGGCGAGCGCTGATTCCACAGACCTGACAGAATTAAGCGATGATGGTACTAGACAGGGCGAGACATCTTCAACCACGAGTCCTGCAGGCACGAATCATGCCTCGACTGCTGCAGCACAACGAACACTCCCTGCACCTGTCATTGCTGGCGACTTGACAATTCAAGAAGCAGATCCAGCCACAGCCACGTTACAAGCACAGGAGGCACAAAACATCCAGGAACACGGTCCCCTTGACATTGTTGCGGCAACCTGGCCGCCGCCACCCCCCTCTGTTGTATCATCAACGAGTGCCGCTGATATGACGCCATCGTTACAGTCGCAGTCTCAGCCGCAGTCTCAATCAGTGCAGCCATCTGTTCGTTCTACAACCGAAACACATTTTGATCTGGGCATTACACTCCCATCTTCAGGCCAGCTCACTACGTCCCATATTCATGATGGGGATCATTCTGTGTCTACACGTTCACCCTATACGTCGCCATGGCAAAACATGGCAACACCTACAGCATTTCGCAGTGCACACCATGCCCCGCGAGCCATGTCGATGTTTAGCACAGTGACGTCTTCGCCAGTAGCCATTGGCGATGAAACGGTTCACGAAGATCCACCAGCAATCACTCCCACGAGCCAGTGGCTTCCTTCTTGGCATGCTCATGATACGGAACCCTCACGTCTATCGGACCCCCAGTAATTATCTTGCTTTTTCATACTTGCACATGACTCCTTTCCCGACCGATCCATATAAACAATTCAACACATTTACGTACAGAGATACATAGGATACAATGATTTTTTTAAAAAAAAAAAAGTCGGCTACTTGTATCGTCCTGCATGATTATCACTTTGTCTACTGCGAAGACTTCATAGCCCTATAGTAGTCACTCACCAAATACAAACTACCACACACCACGACAATCTGGGGAGACGACCGAAGTGGCGAAGCAAGTGGTGTTGGTTGCTTCGCGTGCGTAACAGAATCTAGAGCTTCTTTCAAAGTTGCATATGTTGCCACAGATTTAATGTTGCAGCGCATATCCTCGACCAGTGGCACAATAGCGTCTGGTGCGAAAGGTTTGATCCATGGCATGCCTTCCACGGGTGTGGAAAACGGGACTAGTAAAAAACGATGAGAAACGCGTTTTTGACCTTTGACCAATGCATGTAGCATGCCTTTCACGTCCTTACCATTTGAGAAGCCTAGGATCCAAGTGATGGTAAGACTGGTCATGTTACTGTTCGCTATGCAAAGATCAATGTATTGTCTTAATGCTAGAGCAGACGCTTGGTTGTGTGCGCCATCAAGAAGGACTGGAATACTCGTACCTGAAGAATCAAGCAAGGACTTCCACTCACAACGCCCTTCCCAACGATACTGCCGAGCTGCACATGCAATGGCCATTTTGGAAACATCCGGATGCGATTCAAAGAGATGCGTGCGAATTTGCGCTCGAAGCTGATGCCATGCATCAGAAACTATCGTTTGACCAGACGGCGTGTCATGTGCCACACTCCAAAGGGTCTGAAGCGCCGTTGACGCACCAGATATGCGAGCGACGGTGGCTTCTAAAGGAACCGAAACATGGGCCTCGGGCTCGCGATGAGCATAGAAATCTTCACTGAGGCAAGCATCGTGGGCACCATACAATGGAACATGCAGCTCAATCGGTGCCTCAAATACGTGCGGCTCTGTTTGGCGAGACGATGATATAGACGAGCTCGCGACACGAGAATAAACAACACGCGCCTGTTTCATGCAGCACATTTTATGGAGTACACGCAATATGTCACTTGACGCTAAATCTGCGGGCATAGAATCAAACGATGAGTCTTGGGTATCATCACAGTAAGACACAGGAGCTTGATCAGCGATCACGCATAGGCCATGTGGTTTGATGATGCCGGCCTTTTCGCGAGCTATATCCGACAAAGAGTTTCCCAGAATAGTTTCGTGATCACGCGCCACAGGACATATGACACTGGCCAGGACATGGTCGTCAGGAAAGACATTCGTTGCATCGAGCCGGCCACCCACACCGACTTCCATCAACAGCACGTCAGGCTGCTTCGATTTGGGGAGCAATGTAAATGCAAGGAGTGCTTGGACGGTTAATAGCTCAAATGGGGTTGCACCAATAGGCACATCTCGCGCATCGGCGAGGCATGTCTGCCGCACTGCCATGTTCCATGTCAAATCATCAATCGGCTCACCACCGTTGATTCGCACACTGTCACGGGCGGTGATGAGGTGAGGCGAATTAAATCGAGCTGATCGTATTCCTACAGCATGTGTAAGGAACGCGTCAAGGTAAGCAGTAGTACTGCCCTTACCATTAGTGCCCGCTACATGAATGACAGGGAAGCGCACATGAGGTGATCCGACGCGACGAAGAAGCGCCTGAACCCGACCCAAGCCCAAGTCCATCAATCCCTGTGCAGAAAAAACGACGCTGTAATCCTACGTTTGATTGATGAAAAAGATTTGCGCTCGTAGTTCAGCCGTATATTGTAATCGAGGCCCCACTGATTTAAACTGTTTCGTCCTTGCTCATCGAACCAAGAATATTTAGGTAACGGCGCAACATGCGTGTCATGGCTGGCTCCATTCATGTGAATATGCGCACGCTCCATGTATCACGTGAACAAAAGCGCCAGACCGGGCCGCTTGCTGCGATTGGGTAGGGACGAGAGATTGGGCTTGTGTGGGTGCTCGTTCTGTACGGCATTTGATTTGTAGTACGCTTGATTGATTTGGTTCTTGCCGCTAGGATCTCAAGCGATGTCAGGCTGGACAACGATCTGGGTACTTTTTGCGGCCATTCTGACAGGCGCTGTTTCTTGGTACACGACACCGAAAGGACCAAATCAACTGTATGTTGGGGCAATTGTAGAACAACTTACACCGATATCTAGCTTGATCCGAACCAGCGTGATCATGGTGCTGGCGTGCTGCTATATGATGTGGGCGTGCGCATACCTTGCTCAACTTCATCCCTTGATCCGTACGTACGTTTAGCGACTGACGAGATACCAGAGCCAAAACGAGGTGATGTACGTTTCTTTGACTAGAAATAGTCTTCGTCATTTTTGTGCATCTATCGATTCATTCCTTTGTACACTATATTCATTGGGTATGCACAAAGTCAAGTAAAAATTTCGTATGCGCGTACTTCACCATTGTTTTCGTAAGACTTAGATGAACGGAGAAAGAGTCTATGCTTAGATTCCTACCCAGCGGTCGTGAGGTAATGCGTGTCATCGCTCGCTTGGTAGATATAGCCATCATTCGCAAGTTCATCAATGGCATCCCTGTAGAGTGTGAGAAAGTCACCGGTACACAAATACATAAAGAAACGTACTGGATTTGAGTAACATCGGCATGTTTGTTACAGCGCTTTATAATCTGCTGTACATCGACGCCCTCGGGCCAGTCTGGAGCTTCGGCAGCAATAGCTTGGTAGATCCGCCTTTGTAACGGAGACAAGCTGGATAAATCAGCTGCCATGCTGTCGGCTGTCTGCATAGCGGAGTCGTCATAGACAGACGCATCTATGCCGTGTGTAGATGACACGTCTGTTTTGGTGCTTCGCATACCCTCGGCTTTGATAAGCTGCAGATGCGTGTATATCACATCTAGTTGGTGATAGAGGTACTCGTTATGGTCTTCAAGCTTGTTGACCGTGGCCGCTGTAATATTGCGTTTATTGTTGAAGGACTTAATTTCACCCAATACACGCACAAACTGATTCGGTGCAAACTCATCAGCCTTCGCACCCTCGTCAAGAGCATTATCTATCCATTGTCGCACATCGAGTTGACCTGTTCCATCGTCCAAAGTGTATTGAATATTGGTGGCATTACGATTGGTTTGGCGGATCCATGCCACCAATGTGACCTGACTGAGCTCAGCACCATCGAACTCGAACGGCGAGTCTGAGTCTGGCTGTGTTGCATTTAATACCTGTCGCACTGTGACAGGTCTTAGCCAGTTCGTTCCCAAACGCTGGCATTGTCAGTCGCATTATGTTCATAGACTTTTACAAAACGTACGCGTTGTCCAGCCTCGCCACCCTGACTTCCACCAAGGAACCCGCCGCCGACACTCTTTCCATCATCCATGTACCCTGCATAATGTTGTCCGAATGGATTCCCGCTGTATTCTAAGCATGACTGTAAGTGCGCAAGCTAGTAGCTATACACATACCGTCCATGGCACTGCAATGTCCGTTCAAGGGTGAGGAAGTGCTGCGAAGTGTCGCGTCGACGCGTCGCACTCAAATCGACAGATGGATGCAGGGCTGAATAAGCAAATCGACCTGACCACTTCCTCAGGCACACACAGACAGGCTCTGCGTCGTTCGAGAAGTTCCAGCGTCGCAGGCCAATTGTGTTCGACACATTTCAAGAGGACCACACCCGGCGGCACACAGGGACAGTGTGTGCCTAGCCATGACGCGCACCTTGCGCCCGGTACATGGATCCGGCACATCCACGCCAGTCCGACTTCGTAAATTGCATCGACTCGTGCTTGAGAACTTGCGGCTGCTCGCACAGGAACTGCATGTCCTCCACCGCATATGGTACAAAGGCGCGGCGCAGTTTCGACACATGGTATGGTGGCGGCCCATCCAGCGGGTAAAGAAACTAGGAACTCGCACTACAACAGGCATCCTTGCTTCGAGTGTGCCGCTTGCGCGAGGATCGATGACAACGGCACAAAGCCCTACTACACCAGAATCACCTGTTCTTGGCGTCCAGGTGCTCACGAACATCGCCACCGTGTATGCAGCTTGTTGGAACGAGACATGTGTGGCTTGGGATACGTACGATCATCTCACTCACAGCAGACTTCCTCGACACGAACGCCCAGCTTCCCAGCAGACAATAGATGCCGCAAGCTCGGCGCAATTGCTCGATGCATTGGTACAGTTTACGCGCGCACTTGAGTGCATGGAGGAATGCAGTCGCCAGTGTTATTCGTACGTTTCGAGACGACATGCCCTTACATCGCTACTCACAGCCTAATTCTCGCACACCTGCGGACTCCTCCTGCACCTATGCATGCGCCCACTTGTATGGTGCTTTTAGCAATCTGTGCTCGTATATGCACATTATGTGACACATTAGTCCACGGTCATGGAAAAAGTGAGAGTCTCGAGGGTTGGATCGGTAGATGATAATACAAAGAGAATCAGCAAGCACTATGGCATGTAGGTATGCGGTGCCACAGAATGAGCTGGCAACGCTGGCGGCGCTGGCGGCGCTATTGGTGTTTGGGTGATAGAGGATCGGTCAAGAGGGGGCATGGAGGAAGCATGCGGCACATGCTGCGGGATGTGTTGGCCTGATGACATGGGCGGAGCCATCGTCGGAAATGTCTGCGACGTTGCGCCTGGACGCATAGCAGTAATACTCGGGAGTCGTGGAGGTGGCATAGTTGTAGATGGTGGTCCTGGGTGCCACATTGATGGCGAGCGGATGTACGAGGCCCAGGGCACGAGACCCTCCATAGCCATGCGCAAAAGATGTGTGCCGTCTGGATCATCGTGTGCCAAGCTAATATGAGGTCCCAGTAAGACATGGCAATCAGGTGCAATCTGACAAACGATGGACTCACCATCCCATCCCATGGGATACGCATTCATCATCGCTTCAGACACACCGCGTCGTAACAGGTTCGCCCGCCCTAGACGGTGGCGCTCCTCTTCCGATACAGGCAGCGATATAGTAGGACGTTGGCTAGGTGGCGGGCGAGCAAGTGGCTCAAGACGCGCGCGTTTCGCTGGAGGGGCATGTGATAATGAAGCGGGAATGTGACTGGTAGTCGAGTCAGTCCCTGGCGCGGATGCTGATGTCGACGCAACGGACTCGTCATGGATGGAGGGACGAAAATGAGCTGGTCTTGCAGCCGCTGCTACTGCACTTGAATCACCAGCAGAATGCGACAATTCGGCCGCCGGGATGGCTGGCTCAAACTCGCACAGATGAAGAATGATGCGCCTGGGCGCGACGCATGCCTGCCGCTTGAGAACGGGTGTGCTCTGAGACTTGAGACTGGCCGCCACGTCGACAAAATAGTCAGGCTGTGAGGGTGCTGCAGGGTCAGTTTCTCCTGTCACGTCGCGAATTTTGACGTCCGCATGCGCATATTTGATGCGTTGGCGGAAGCAGCACACAGGGCAAAACCACTTGTCCTGCAAGGCAGTCGTATCTTGGATACACATGCATGCGCTGTGGAACCAATGTGAGCACCGATCACATTGCACCATAGTGCCATTGTCGGGAGCGCCACAGAAGCAGTACATGTCAGGAGGCAAGGAGGCCAGGCGAAGCTCTTCACGGAAGGTGAAGCGCGCACGTTTTGCCCGCTTCCGTGGCGGTGGCGCTCTAGCAGGTGCGCGAGGCTGTGCAGTAGCTGCGACTTCTTTCGTTTGAGACAAAGACATGGAGGAGGAGGAGGAGGCTGAGCGCTTGCCCTTGAGCGAGGTCGAGCCAGAATGCATGCGAGGTGTGATGTGAAAGGCAGGTAAAAACACGTCTAGGACATTCGGTACGTGCTGATGGTGCTGCGGAGCTGAGTCACCCAGTAAAAGCACATCAATAGGGCATGCGAGTGCGCGACGTGCGATGTGACGCAGTTGAGGACTCGGTGGTGGCAAGTCGATAGCCTGACCCGTTTTGGCCGGCGCATCAATGAGAATCGACGGCAAGCGCCCTGCTTGGAACTGCATGGCGACTGCCACGCCAAATTCAACTGTGGCTCGCACTGCCGCTTGGAGCCGTACAAAGTTCAATGGCACAAACCGCAGCTGATCGCGCTGGTACTTCGCGTTCTGCAAAAGGGCCACCAGAGGAAGCTGCGAAATAGCACGTCGATTCGGGAGCCATGTGCGAAGCTGGGTGACATCGCAAAAGGCACAGCGCCAGCCGCGGGATGGCTTGGTTTTGCGATCCAGGCATTGCAAATGGTACACAGTACAGCACTGCGCGCATGCCACACTTGTTGTACGATCCGTCCGTGCCTCAAAGCAAAGGCATGGAGCTTCGACAGAGCGCGGTGCAGGATACGGTACCGGTGGATACGACAGGATAGGCGCGCACGTGGGTGCATCGCAAGCGCCACGATTGACCGCCTCTGCGTTCGCGGTGCGAATGGTGCGCTCGCAAAATTCCCGCACAGCCTCAATCGCATCCGGTCCCGAAAGTTGCAGAATGTGCGCAAGCTCAGCATTCCATTCATCATGCAATACGATAGCCGCCTCGATGGATGCGGCGTGTGGCAGTTCCACACGCGCCGCGCGCGCATCGGCAAGCACCTGCCGGGCCTCAGACAGATATGGCACATGATCTGGTACATCGCTCGTACGGAGTTGGGCGCTGGGGTGCGTGTGTTCATACACGGTGGTGATGGTGCTGTGCCATTGGGCCGCTTTGTGCTCAAGTGCATGGACACGAGCACGAACGTCTGACGACATAGCGACATCAGCGGGTACGTTGAGCAAGTCATGCAAAGCCGCTTGGGAAACGACGGGCGATTGCTCGAGAAGTGCAAGGGCAGCACTGTCCCAAGCCATGCCGCGCTGCATCCGCTGCTCTAGAGTCAGGCGCATAGGATGCGACGCACTTATGCCGCAGGCATTGGCCTCCTTTTCCAGCTCGGCAACTTCGTCGCGTGTCAGAAAGCCCGAGCCAATGTCCTGGACTTCCGAGAACCAGCGCACATGGGCAATCCAGCGGTGGAGAGCGGCCACTTCCGGAAGGTCGACATGCAAAAGCTCACCCTGCGCCAAGACGCGCTCCGCTTCATCAACGTAGGAGAGAGCATCGCGAGTCTCTGCATCACGATCAAGGTACGTGCTGGCCTGCGCGCAGAAAGCATGCATTTGATCAACGACTGCATTCAGCTGCTGCAGCTCAGGCGCATCGAACGGGAGTGAGACTGCGCGCTCGTGCAGTGCAAGGAGTTTCGCCGGCGAGCGGTCCACGGCTACTGTCGATTCAGATGACGCACAAGAAGAATCAGTGGAAGTGGAAGAGATACCTGGCCCCGCAGCCGACCCTGATCTACGCAAGGTAGACTCACCTCTTTTGGGCTCAACAGCTTTCGCACGGCGACCTCCTTGCTTGGCCTGGCGCTTCGATAAGAACACGCGCGCCTGCTCAATCCACGGCTCAGCGCGAGATAAAAATTGCTCCAGACACGCGTGCTCAGGAAGCCGAAGAGGAATTTTCTCGCCTTCCTGCGTAAGCATGCGCAAAGTACGCAAGGGTGGGCGTGGATGCTGTACTAGGAAGCGGCGTACACGTTGCTGCCAGGCCAGTGGTGCAGCAGCACGCTCAGCGAGTCGAGATGCGTGTGTTCGGAGAAAATCGTCCGAGTGGCGCACACGAAGCATCCATGTGGCGGGATGACGGCCGTGGACCTGTTCAGCATGGGCAAGACACGCTGCCTTGGACGCGGCAGAATGTAGTGACACGACATGACTTAGATAGCATAGTGTCTTGCAGTGCGCACAAGCGACTTCCAAGTCCTGGTCAAACGGCTCTTCATCCACGTCCGGCCCAGCCGCACGGATTGACGAGCGAATCCGTGCGCGGCCAGCCAGTTCACGTGACACCATATCATCAAACGCCGGATGCAACCATGCAGCCGTACTGAGCTGCTGGCTGTGCAACGCAATGGATACAAGGAGTTCATCGTGCGAGAATACAGGCTGCCTGGCGTGCTTCTGGTACCGTCGTACGCATTCAAGACCTTGCATTACCCAGTCTGGAAGCGCGAAATTCACAGCTTCATTCAGATTGAAACCGTGATTCAGTCCTGAATGATACGCCTTCGGATACGTCACGACAAACTCGTTCGGATGCTGGTTGCACGCATACATACGCACGCCTTCGCGCTTTGCAAGCTCAGGACTCATCATTGTGACGAGCTGCAGCAGCAGGTCTGGACACGCGGCAAACAATTCCGGCGCGATCCGCTCCATTGCTGACTCAAACGCCTCGGCATGCGCCCCCGGCACACCGTACCAAGTCTTTGTCGCACCAAAATGCTGATAGTTGATCGAGTAGGTATAATGGTCTTCATTGTGCCAACAAAAAGCGGAGAACATCATGCCAATGTAGATCCATGGCGCCGTCATCCCGCTGATTTCCGAACGAATATACCGCAAGAGCGAGCCATGCAAGATTGGCAGATTGTTCAGGTTCCACCCGCTCCGCGCATAGGCATTGCGCGGATGCCCCTCCATTGTCGGCGACGCATGCCCATGCGTCGTCGAGTGTACGTCAGCGCCGTACTCGACATCTACGAGCTCTTCCACACTGTGTACGAGCCGCCAGAACTCCGCTTCCACACGGTCTTCGCGCTCAGAGAGCGATATGGAGTCCCAGTCTGTCCACCCCGCTCGCGATGCCCACAATTGCTCAAATGCGTGGCATCGGCGCCAGAAACTGTACAAAGAATGTGTTTCGCCATCATCAAAGCCAAAGTCACCGCCTGTGCGCACCAGGCACGTCGGGCAGATCCAGTCGCCTCGCGGCACTTGACTAAGCGGTGGCGTCACACACTTCAAATGGTACGACTGTTCGCACTCAGCGCACGTTACAATAGGTTTCGCATGCCCCTTGCAAACGCTGCAATCACTGCACGCCGTCGTGCGCTCTTGTGTATTCGTTACGGTTGGCAGCGGGCCTTGCGATTTTGCATCGTCACCATTTGCTTTGCTGAGTCGCAACTTCTCAATAAACGCTTCAAACGGTTCCACAAGGCGTGCATATGCCGACTGCAGCACACTCACACATTTCGGTGTATTTTCCACATCGTAGCCGAGCCTCTGTGCCACGTCTGTCCACGAATCAGACCCACACACAGCAACAGCACGTTTAAGTGCATACAGATCAATAGGTCGATGACTTAGCTGAGGAATATGAACACGCCCGTGTCCCTGCTGGGCATGAAATTGCTCAAGCTGTTCGACGTAGTTCTGAGCGACACGCCCCTCTGCACTGAGTTCATTCAGTCGTTGTACCCGTGTGCGGAAGCGGAAGGTCGATTCGTCCGCGCAAAAGTCCATATGCCAGCCAGACGGGGGCACAATCTTAGCAATTCCATACTCAGCACCATTGCCACCATCTGCGCGTGCTGTCCATTCGATGTATTTGAGTGGGTCTTGGAACTCATCCCATGTCGGGTAAAAGACAGGTGCATCTTCCAACTCGAAAAGACGTGGCTTTGTCCGAGCAGGCATGTGGCGTGGCGTTGTTGCGCCTGTAGGAATGGGTGGTGGCATGTGCTTATCGGCCATACCATGCACAGATGTGTCAAATTTTAACGATGGTGTGTATGTTATTCGACTTGCCTTATGAGTAGCACGTCGCAATGAGTGAGGTGGCGCTGGTAATGCCACTGACATTGACGGCGATGAAGACTCGCCTTTCTTTGCCAGAGCATGGAGCGCCTGTGTTTTACTTCGCCGTGTGGCGGCATCAGCCACAGCTTGGGCCTCTAATGTATCCTCGTCGACACCATCGATAAATCGCCCCAAATCACGACACGAGACAAGTTCAGGAACTCTGCGTATCGCTCGAGTAGATCCCGATTGTCGTGGCGAGAAGGCCTTCGCTGTTGTTGTGGACAACGATGAGGTATCGCTGCCCTCCTCTTTCAAACCTGCGTTCAAAGGCCCTTGCAAATTCGAACACACACGCCCATGATCAACGAGCGCGGGCATTTGGACCGTAAAGCTCGATAGAGTCAAGTGGGCTTGATAGCCAAATGCGCGGAACCCTGAATGTGTATGTGTGTTGGTGTCTGAGTGTACTGCGTGTGTGTATTCTTGCGAAGTACGACAAGTGGGGAAAGTCCGTTGGCTTGTGACCGAGTGAAAATTATCTTGCTAGGCTAAGCGGCACACGTATTTCTCTCTCAGTATTGGAGCTCTAGATCTATTCGAAGCATTGTGGCAAACGCTTTGACCAGGTAGCACACCCATGCAAAAATATCTAATACAACATCTCTACAGTCTCAGATAAACATTGCATTATTTAGAACCATCCCAACATAATCACGGCCATCTGAGCCGAGTGCCATCATGCGCCCTGCCCTGTACCATCGCCTCATCGCGCCTCTAACCCGTTGGAATTCAATGAAAACGTGAATCTCGAGTGGAGTGGAGCACAAATGCGCCATGGTTGGTCACGTGAAGGTGCACTCTCTTGTGCACACACGCACACATCCGAAGGGGACGCGCGTCAGTCAATCCAGCATCCTTTGAGCCACTACGTCAATAGCGACATGGTATGTCTTAATCCCTCTTGCTTTCAGCCCTAACATACGCAGGGACAAATACCCAGTGGTAACGCTGCTGGACGTGGACAAAAGAAAGATACGAACAAGGTACGTTTGATAGAGCATCCAAAGGATTCAGGAGATTAATCCAATCTTGCAGAAAAAAGAGCCGAAGAAATGGGAACCTCCTGTGCCTACACGCATTGGGAAGAAGAAAAAGAAGCACTCTGATTCAGCAGCAAAGCTACCGGCGGTTTATCCTACGACACGTTGTCGACTAAAACTGCTGAAAATGGAGCGTATTAAAGACCACTTGCTACTAGAAGAAGAGTTTGTTATGAACCAAGATCGACTCCGCCCGAAAGATGATCATGACGAAGAAGAACGTACACGCGTTGACGATTTGCGTGGTAGTCCCATGGCCGTTGGCACACTGGAAGAGATTATTGACGACGAACATGTCATCGTTAGCAGCTCAACCGGTCCTGAATATTATGTGAGTATCATGAGCTTTGTGGACAAAGATTTGCTGGAACCTGGATGCAGTGTCCTGCTTCATCACAAAACTATGGCTGTTGTCGGTGTGCTGTCCGAGGACACTGATCCAAGTGTGAACATAATGAAACTAGATAAAGCGCCGTCAGAGAGCTACGCAGACGTTGGCGGTCTCGAATCTCAGATCCAGGAAATCAAAGAGTCTGTCGAATTGCCGCTTACTCACCCGGAACTATATGAAGAGATGGGCATTCGACCGCCCAAAGGTGTCATTCTCTATGGTGTGCCTGGTACGGGTAAAACGCTTTTGGCCAAAGCTGTAGCCAATCAGACATCTGCGACGTTCCTTCGTGTCGTTGGCTCTGAACTGATCCAAAAATACCTTGGTGATGGTCCCAAGCTTGTTCGCGAGCTCTTCCGTGTCGCAGATGAGCACGCGCCCAGTATCGTGTTCATTGACGAAGTGGATGCCGTGGGTTCAAAGCGATATGACTCGTCATCTGGTGGCGAACGTGAAATTCAGCGCACGCTATTGGAACTCCTTAACCAGCTGGACGGTTTTGACTCTCGCCATGATGTTAAAGTGATTATGGCTACCAACAAGATCGAAAGCCTTGATCCAGCTTTAATCCGCCCTGGTCGTATTGACCGCAAAATCGAGTTTCCCTTGCCCGATCAGAAAACCAAGATGCAGATTTTCCGCTTGCATACTTCTCGTATGAACCTTGATCCTGACGTCAACTTGGAAGAATTTGTCGCAATGAAGGACGATTTGAGCGGTGCTGATATACGAAGTTTGGTGCGTAATAATATTTCCCTTGCTTCCCCCTGCCCTTGGATTTCTATTTTTACACGTTCATGAATACTTGCTGACACATCTCTATAGACCACCGAGGCTGGTCTGCTAGCACTGCGTGAGCGCCGAATGCGCGTCACCAAGAAAGACTTCATCACTGCACGCGAGCGTGTGATAGACCGAAAGAATGAAGGCACGCCCGATGGTTTGTATCTATAGATGCACCTACTGGTCATAACATTGATGTTAGTCTTCATCTTTCGTCTCACGCCTGAGAAATAGATCAATCGCTCCGCTGAATGCTGCAAAGGCCATCGCACTGCTAAATGCTGTCATGGGACCTGTGTTCCTTGCGAGGATACCGCCTGCCAGGAAACCGCCCAAAACTGGATTCACCATATCGTTTTTGGCGCGATAGCTTTCGACACAGCACTCGATCCCTGAATACAATGCACCAACTTTTCCGAAGCCCTTGCCACTACTGTACATGCTGCGACCCGTCTGAATGAAAAATTCCTTTGTACTCTGCATCGATTGGGCTGGCAGTTGTGGTGGTGGCGGTGGCAAATCTTTGAAATAGCTACTACCAGGCAGCTTCGTGAGGAGTTTCTGTGTGGCCGTCTTCGGGGCGGCTTGGTGAAGCGGTGCATTGGAAGCATGGCCTAGATTACTTGCGATTCCGGTAGCGGATAGTGCGCTTTTCGGTGTATTTACACTTGCATTAGTAGAGGCAGTTGTCGCTTGAATAGTTGCACTGTTTGATTTCGATTCATTCGCCAATATGCGAGCTTTTTTCCCTGCTTCTTCATGTTGTAGTTTTTGCGCCTGTTCTGCAGCGGCTCTGTCAATCATTGTCTGGCGAAGAGGGTCGTCGATGGAAAAAGATGCGCTCATGAGGCTAAAGAATGCACCCAATCCGAATCCCAGGACACCAGATATAGCAGCCTTGCCAACACATGATTCCATGGCCGATACCACATAGCCTTGGTATTTGAGTGTTTGTCTCAACTGCTCGCGGTGTTCTTCTGTAAGTCCAGGTGGCAAGGGCTCCTTTCCGGGAAGGTATATGGGTGCCACCATGGGCATTTTGTTTGCCATGGTCGGACACGTTCGATCCACGTAGGTTGATGCAGACGACCTTGTGTGTGGAAGATCAATGTCTTCAAAAATGGACCACATTTCTTCACATAGGTCCTCCACGTGACGATTGCAGGCACAATTTAATGGGGTGCACATTGGATAACGTGAAAGGCAGCACGGATATTACATGCCGTAATACAGAGAACGAAAACGACGAGGCATGTTCCGTTCGGGTACATGCAGTATAACACACAAGGTCTGAACGACGACGTTGTCATCGATCACAACGGTCACTACTCGTTCGTGAACTTAACTAATCTATACTTCAACCAAGACCTCATAGGTAGCACTCAAATTGAAACTCATTGTTCCAATGCTTCAAATCATTTCCCTACCCTACGAAGAGATATATAAAGCCAAGTCACAAGACATGGACAACATCACGGTGCAAGTCGAAAGGACAAACGCCTCACGACCATCTTTACAAGAAAGTCGCGAGCGAATTCATACTCCCCCAACTGCATCAACATATATATGGATGATAATGAGTTCGCAGAGAAGAGATGTCGATCAATTAGATTAGGCAAGACACACGCTTTTCAATTTCATTGAAATCAGTAACCGCAGGAACGAAGACCGTTACATATCCATCCTGCTGTCATCGTAAACTTGTAGACGCTTACTCCTCGTCATCAACATCGAGACGAGTCTGGAACGAGTACACATCGTGGCCCTCTTCGTTGCCCTTCTCGTGAACAAGCGTAAGACGCTGGACATTTGCAAAGAAGTCCTCAAGTACCTCATTCTTGACCGAGCGGTTACGGCGACCAAGGTTGTCGAGGTATGGGATGCGGCACATCACATAGTACACGAGAGCGCACACCACCATAACACCGAACGAATATGCCCATACACGAACGATGGTCACCATGTCTGTCCAACCGCCGTGAGGGGCAGTGATGGAATTGCGGTGCTCGGCGCCCGACAGCCAACCGAATAGAGCGAAGATAGTGGCAAGGATATCAACAACCGCCACAGCGCCGACGAGCTGCCACGAGGGGAGCGTGATCTCTGACTCGCCGCCACCAAGACGAGTTACGAAAATAAGCCAGTTTTCGGTCAAAGCAACTTCAAGGTACAAGATTTCTTGGATGTTACCGAAGTTCTGGATAATACCACCGCCAGTCAGGAACATCGTAGCACGGCAAATCCAAGTACCACCGGCAAGAAGAAGACCAAGCACGACGGAAATAATCCAGATCTTAGGCAATTGCCATTCGACAGGCTCACG
>ERZ501061.54-NODE-54-length-40335-cov-4.219538_pt1 | contig 40335 bp, 37 predicted proteins | sample MGYA00510854_ERZ501061 | MGnify/ENA primary metagenome ERZ501061 (study PRJEB25958, sample SAMN03398515) | human skin metagenome | study: EMG produced TPA metagenomics assembly of the Human Skin Microbiome Metagenome (human skin metagenome) data set.
GGAGTTCAGACGTGTGCTCTTCCGATCTATCCACTCAAGGCTGCATCAAAAGCTTCCGAGAGAAAAGCTACTACTCATGCTACGTCTGTGAACGATACTGGTGATGTACCTTTGAGGAAACGTCCACCACCAACACACTTGGGAGCTGCTGAGCGAATTATACTGGAGGAGCAAGCGAGCAAACGATCAAGTGGACCTACGATGCAGCCTGGCGTGAAGCGTTCACGGTTTTAAATCTATGTTGGAACAAATTTGGCCATGTGTGCCACAACCGTGCGAGCGGTCAGCTCGACAAGTTCATAATACCCAGTGGGGACATTTGCCGAGTCCCACTTAGTCACGTGTATCATAACCCCGGAACAACACGGGTGGTCAAGTAGGAAACGACCGATTTGGCCGGGACGAGCCTAGGAGGCACTTGTGTTTGTAAGCGACAGAGTTCTTCGCATTGGCTGGCACGGGCAGCACTGCTACCTTCCTCATTCTGCAGCGAGCAGGACTTTTACCATACCACATGTCCATGTCTAGGTCCTCGGCTAGCGTGCTGCGTTCTGTGCCTGCCCAGCTGCGTGCTGCTGGCTCGCGCTCGCTTTCTACGAGTGCCGCCTCGATTCCTCAGGTGGCCATGGTATGTCTAACTTTTGACATTGATGTCGAAGTGTGGGTCTAACAAACAGAACGAAGGCGCGCCTGTGGCGTCTGTCACGGTTGCTGTTCGCGCTGGTCCTCGCTTTGAGTCTGAGGCTGGAGTGGCACATGCATTGAAGAACTTTGCATTCAGGTCAACAAAAGACCGTTCGGCACTCCGTATTGTGCGTGAGACGGAGCTGAATGGTGGTGTCCTGTCTGCATCGCTTTCTCGTGAGCACCTACTTCTCACTGCTGAGTTCCTTAAGGGCGATGAGGCTCATTTTATTGAGCTTCTTGCAAATGTTGTCGGCAATGGCAAGTACTGCCGCCACGAGTTCAACGAGGATGTAATTCCCTCTATGGTCGCTGACAGCGAGCAAGCCTCCCAGGACCCTGTTGCTCTCGGTATGGACGCACTTTTCTCGTATGCATACCGCAGTCGTGGTGTCGGCAGCTCGCTCTTTGCAAGTCCATCGTCGCCTGTCACTGTCGAGGCCGTCCGCGCTTACGCAGCGCAGGCTATGAACAAGTCGAACTTGGCGATTGTGAGCTCGGGTCTGTCGGATGCCACACTACGCTCGCTTGTATCCAAGCACTTTGAGAATGTGCCGGCCGGCTCCGCTCTTAAAGCGGCTCCGTCGAAGTACTATGGCGGTGACTGCCGTGCAGCTATGACGGATGCTCACGGTCATGGTCTTCCCGTTGACCACTTCTTCCTGGCTTTCGAGGGTGCCTCGCGTGTCAATGCAGCTCCTTTGTTTGTGCTCGAGTCTCTGCTGGGTGGTAACTCGTCGGTCAAGTGGTCCGCTGGTCTAAGCCCTCTTTCTCAAATCACTGGCGCAAAAGCACACGCCTTCAACATCTCGTTGCAGGACACGGGTCTGTTTGGTATTCATGTCATTGCTCCTTCGGCCAAGGTGTCCGAAGCTGCGAAGGCTGCCTCTCAGACCCTGAAGGCCGCCGCTGATAGCGTGTCGTCTGAGGATGTTGCTCGTGCTGTGGCCAAGGCCAAGTTCCTTGCTGCGCAGGACTTCGAAGGCACTCGTGCATTGAGCCACGAGACAATTGCCACTGGCTTGCTTGATGACTCTTCAGCCAGCCTTGATAGCGTACTGGACAAGTTTGAGTCTATCAAGGCCGCTGACGTGTCTTCTGCTGCACAGACTCTTCTGAAGAGCAAGCCATCGTCGGTGGCACTTGGTGATGTGAAGCAGCTCCCATACGCAGACGAGCTCTTTTAAATGCTCTTCACACAGTGACATCCATAGCGATTTATTTTTTTGCTTAGCTCCTGGTAGTGTCACGACTTTGATGTGCTACGGCTCCGACGTGCTTCAGACACGGGCTTGTGGAGGGCTCCACGTATCGGGTTCGTCCAGTCGAGCGGGTGGCCTGTGTGCTGCTAAGTTGACGCGTTTGTCGTCTAGTCTTCCATTACAGTAAAGCCACGAGACGTGCAGCAGAACAGCCATGTCAAAGCCCATCGTTGTACAGACATGCTGGATGCCAGAAGATATTCTTTCGCGTTATTGCGATGCTGGAAAAATTGAGCTGCGTCTTTGGAAGCCAGAGCCAGGCGACCAGTCCAAGACAGCTTCTCGAGAGTGGATTATGGAACATGTACCGGGTGCAACAGCTTTGCTGTGCATACCAATGAATAAAGTTGACGAGGCCGTAATGGAGAGGGCTGGTGCTTCTTTCAAAGTTATTTCCACAATGAGCGTGGGATACGAGCACATCGACTGTGAAGCAGCGAGAAAACGAGGGATTCGGATCGGGTATACGCCTGATGTACTCTCGGGTGCTGTGGCAGATTTGGCATTGCTCCTTTCGTTGAACCTCATGCGAAATGTGATTGAAGGCTACTTTACAGTTAAAGATGGTGTCTGGGCGTCGAATCCGTGGTCGCCTCTCAGTTTCTGTGGGCCTGCGCTCGAGGGAAAGACAGTCGGTTTTTTGGGCTTTGGTAGCATTTCGCAAACGCTTGTGCGGAAGCTGATGCCATTCAGACCAGCCAAGATATTGTATCAAACGGCCCGTCCACGTCCTTTTGACATGCATGAGGATTACTTCCGTCACATTGCGATAGATGACGTTCTTCAATGCTACTTCAAGTGTCATGGCCGACTGCCAGTACCGGTTGAGAACGAACCTGACACGAAACGTTTTGCGACACACTGCGATGTCATCTTGTACGTCTTGTGGTCAGAATTTATTAACTACGCAGTCTTATCTGTACGTTGAATGAAACAACAAAACACATTGTCAACGCGGATTTTTTGAATTCAATGAAGTATGTTCAAGACATGTCTTGTTTTGATACTGACCCTACGCAGGTCGTCTGCTTACCTTGTCAACGTTGGTCGCGGTCCCCTTGTAGATACAAATGCACTGGTTGATGCATTGAAGCGCAATCAGATCGCTGGGGCTGGTCTTGACGTACTGGAGGGCGAGCCAAATGTTCCTGCGAATCATCCTCTCCTAGCCGCTGATCTGCAAAACAAAGTCATGATCCTGCCTCACATTGCTAGTGCCACTTTTGAGGCACGCACGACCATGGCTCGATGGATGGCTTTGAATGCACTTGGTGCCATGGATTTGCGGGATGATGGCCCCTCAGGAGCTATGCCTAGTGAGCTCCGATAAATGCCTCGAGTGCATCAATCACTATCGCTCTCATAGGCTGCAATACCATCCAATGCCATTGAATTTGTCTTTTTGGGGGCTTCATTAACATTCGACGGTGTTCTGTCAACAATTGTCGCGCGATTGCGCAGCGCATGGAGGGATTGAAGCGCGTCATCACTTAGCAAGGAAGGCTTTGCTAACGAGGGATGTAGGGCCTGAGCATTTTGAGGTGTCAATGGGGATATTGTCTTTTTGGATGCATAATACTCGTCCCAGCCCCGTTCGTTTTCTTCGTCGAGCCGCTTCTTCTCTTCCTCAGACAAGTTGAGGCGTTGTCGTTTCGCCCGGGCGTACTCCTCCCAGTCAACATCAGAGTTCTTGAGCTCTTTGTAATCGTCCTGAAGCGCGAGACGCGTGTTCTCCACTTCTGAAATGCGTTTTTCAGCAAGTCCCCGCCTCTCGTGCGCGTCACGAGCTTCGCCATCGCTTCGTGGATCTTCGGCAGCCCAGCGCACGTTCAAAACTTCGTCGTGATCAAGCGACTGGTGCATCATGGCTTCCTTTGCGAATTGGGCATTCGCTTCGTATTTGTATGTGACAAACGCGATACCACGTCCAATCATTACGCGCACTAGAAGTAAGTAGGCCATACTTTACTCCCCATACAAAATGTGCATACATACCATGATCCAATTCGCCCCATTCACTAAAATGACGGCGGACAATCTTGGACATAGGTGTGGCCCCCGCGTCATCTTGACTTTCTGCTGGATTCGCAGCGGCACGTCTGAAGCTTAGAGTTGTCTCTTCGTTTATGCGACCCACGTAAAGTGTCTTGTTTACTCTTAGCATTGAGCCAACACCGCCCATGTCATCTCGATAGCTTCCATACTTTTCGCGCCCAAACACATCGGTGCCTTGGTCAGCGACTTCGTATGGTCTCGGCAATCGGTGCAGATAATTGCATTCCTCCCTGTTGTTAGCTGTTTCATGGCATGTGGAAAGCATCTACCATTCAACATACCCTTTAGGGCAGCAACCACGTGCAAAAAACAGGCACACATAGGTCGTGTCAGAGACGCCTCCTGCGCTAGCTTGAATTCGCATGTCTGCTCGAGTATAGCCAGAGTCGCGCGCAATATCACACCGTGTTTTCGAGCGACTCTTCGATTCGAAACCATGTCCTGAATCACCTCCAGACATTTTGTTATACCAGACATTATAGATCATTCCTTCCCCCAAAAAACGTTCGGCATGGTTGCGAATCTCTTCCAATTCAGCGTATGATATCTGTTTCCTAGCAGGACGCGCGAGACGCGCATCGACAACGGCTTGTGACGATGCCATAACAATCTGTGGCTAAATAGATATGGACGGCCAATGTCGCAACGAAAGTGTGGCGTGTTGGACAAATAGCGCGTTCGGTAAATCGACGTGTTGCTCGAACTGAAGGCGGTGGAGGTCGGCAACGCCTTTAGTCCCGGCGCACGAAATGAGAGATGCACTGCATGTACTCACCAGGCGTTGATTCATAAGTAAGCATTGCTGGATGTCGTACAAGGCGCTTGTGGTGACGCTATTAGAACCACTAGACACCACAGCTGAACATAGATTCGCTGCTCTGCAAAATATTCGACATTCATACGATGCAGCCTACACACGATGGCTACCGCACATTACGCTAATCCCACCGTTCATAATCAAACCACCGGCGTCTAAAGAACGCTCATTTTCAGCTTCTTCATCACCAGCAGTATCAACTGACCTACCAGCATGGCTATCTCAGACTCTTCAAGATTTATCTCAGCGTCTGGTGGATGTGTGCAAGCGGCATTCAGCTCACAACCTTCGTCTATGCGAAGTGCATTCATTTCGGTTGCGTGCCTATACGAACATGCACTTGCGGCCTGACAAAATCACGGCAGAGCCTCTTTTAGCACTGCAGCACGACTTGAGCAAAACAGCTGCACCAATTCTGCCGTCGAAACGGACGCGACAAGGATTTATTCCACACGCAAGTCTGGGCCAAGCTTTCTCTCCAGAAGACCGTGCGGACCTGGAAACAGAAGCGCGACAATTTCTTGCATGCAGTCGGCCATCTGATGCATTTGTTCCAGTTGAAGATAGCGGGCTGCTTGTGCGAATTAACAAAATCCAGGTCATGTACAAACATGGCCAACAAAAAGGACCTTATAAGATCTGGCGTGAACTTCGGCTGGGTCATTAAGTGTACGTGTCCCAAAGCCACACTCTCAGAGGGAAACCTACTGCTACAGCCACTTGGTACACATATTCGAATGATGCATTTACTCGGTATTGCATCGCACCAAGCTTGTTGGCAGGTGAAATGCGCACAATCAGCTGTTGTCGCACGAGTTCATTCAACTCAGCTAGAGCCGTCGACGAACGGCTCCAGAACTCTCCAGCGACGTGCTCCAAATTCAGCTCCGCTTTGTTGTCACTCGTTCGTGCTGCACGCTCGGCAGGTGCCAAGAGGCCGTCTTCGTTAAGATCTAGCTCAAAGTCTGCAAGGAGCGCATGATACATGGCCAAGACTCGCTCAAGTGTAAAAGTCCGAGGGCCCCAGAATTGCGCTCGATCGAAGATCTCTGTCATACCTTCCATTTCCATGAGTGCTTCTTGTGCCGCCTTTTGTGCCTTTCCGCGTCGCCTCTTCCTCGATACTTTAAGCTCGCGAACGAAATATTTAACATCGGTAATGGCGGGGTTGTAGGAGGCAAGGAACGCAGAAATGAGCAGAAAAGCTTGCATGACACCAAATCCTGTGCGGGACGGCAATGCCATCAAGGCACTTTCAGGTTTTGTCACATTGGAGTCCAAGGCCCATGCCGACGGCCCCACATGTCTTGGCGCGACGCGGGCCAGCGCATCTCGACAAAGCTCGCTGATGTGTGGCATGAGCGATGGCATATTGGGCCTGACACCTTTCGCATGCACGACACTCATTAGCTTACGCCATAAATGTGTATAGAGAATCCGTATCTCATACTCGTCGCGGATAGTGTCTTTGACAGTGTCGTAGAATACTTGACACACAACGCGATACAATCCAAAGTCGATTCCATTAGGCACGTGCGTGAGGGCGGTTTCTGCATCTTGATCCAGGAGGGCAAGCACATCATCTCGTGGGAGGCGCGGAATCCTGATGCACAAAGGACTTGTTGACATAGTCCGCCCACTCGTGCTTCGGAATGATGCCCATGATAACGGCGACACAAACACGACCATGACCTTGCCCTGACAGCCCATCATCTCGGCAAGAAGAGGCCACATCTCTGATATATGCTCAGGCCATATATCACGAATGCGCTCAGAATCATACACCGCTATAACCCATTTAGAAATTGGCTTTGCCAGCACACGTGCAGCCTTCAGGAATGAGCTTGCATCGGAACATGCCTCAGCGTCACTTTTCAGCTGTTGAAGCACATTCGTATATAAAAGTCGTGGTGTACATGAAACGAGAGGCGAGACATGTGTAATACGTACATGCGTCGGATCGCTGGCCTTGTATGATTCCAATGCATGACGCACAAGACTGTTGGCCGTTCGCACACTGTTAGGTGCATGGACCAGAACGGAGGGAGGACTTGGCTGTGATGTCTTGTATTAGAGCCTTTTCTTTATGCTTACCTCGCCTAAAAGCTGGCCGAACAGTTGCATGGGCGCTTTCCAAGCACCCACGCATGGTGGCGATTGTACCATGCCGTACGGCTCAAGTGGGAGGAGGTTGATGTCGTGCACCCAAGTGGAGGTGTGACAATCTCGGTTCGTCAGTGTCAGATCCTCATCTCAGAACGCGCATTTCACATGGGCTCGTGTTGTACACCGTACGGGAAAAAAAGAGGGCGATCCTCAAAGCTCCTGCTTTCAATACTATAATACTGTATCTATTTCCAATAGTGCAAATTGAGGAAGAAATTCTTCATGCTTGCTTTAGGATCCGTTGGCTTGCCGTGGGCAATCAAATGCAGTTGAGCTGAGTGCCACATGGTCGACCAGCCAAAACCAATCGCTGTGACTTTCGGCATGAAAGACGGTGGTGGCGGTGGCGTCCATGTTTCACCCTTCGCATCCTCATCTGAAATATTGTTGTCCAATAATTTGCGAGGAAGTGCTGGCTCAATGCTAGCTGGTCGTCCAATACCAACCGCATCTGCTACACCTGACTCAACCGCATTTCGAATCCCCACCCGGGAATGGAATCCACCAGTTACGAGAATCCGCATTTGCGAGCTGGGTGGAAGGATACCGTGAGCACGCTGCGCAAATCCAACAAAGAATCCTTCGCGCTGTTTCGTTCGTTCCGACGCATTCCCGGCCATAGCTGGCGACTCGTAGCTACCGCCACTCACCTCCACAAAGTCCACCATGTTGGTCTCTGCCAGCCACTTGACGTTCTGGAGTGCATCGTCCTCTGTCTGTCCACCATGAATGTAGTCACTGGAGTTTAGCTTGATGCCAACGACAAACTTTGGCGAGACCTTCTCTCGGATTCCCTCGATAATTTCCCGAATTATACGGAAGCGGCGCTCAGCATCGCCGCCATACTCGTCGTCTCGAAGGTTGGTCTTTGGACTCAGGAAACTCGAGAGCAGGTATCCATGAGCAGCGTGGAGCTCAATGCCATCGAAGCCCGCCTTTTCCATGAAGACGGCAGCACGGATGAAGCGCTGGATCACATCCTGAACCTCATCGAAAGTCAATGCATGTGGTGTGCCGAACATAATGGCATCAATCATACCTGGTTTGTCTCTCGACACCTGGACTGGCACGGCCGACGGAGCAACAGATGGTTTCCATGGAAAACGGAATGAGCCACGCATCGATTGACGTCCACAGTGCACAAGCTGCACAACTGCCAATGGGCGGCGTCCGTCCGGTGGCGAGGAGTCAGCGCGTGCATCACCGACATCAAAGCCCTTCGTGGCGCGTGCATACTTGATGAACTCCGTCAGATACTCGGCATCGACTTTTTCATTGCCTGCATCAGGCACAACCATATCAAAGAACATGCCGATGTAGCGGCGATCCACAGCGACATTTCCCGTGATAATCAAGCCCCAGCCACCGTCAGCCCATGCTTTGTAGAGACGGTACACGTCGTCATTTGGCTTACCCCCGCCCAAAGTCGACAGCATTTCCTCCATGGGGGCTTTGGTAAACCGATTTGGAATCACTGCGCCGCATGGCAAGGTTAGTTCTGATGCAAGAATGTTGATGTCGGAATTCATGATGGATGTCTGAGCCAAGACGCAGAGGCAATCAAAGCGCACATAAATTCTTCTCCACTACGCCTGGGCACTATGGGGACGCGTCATCTTGGGTTCGAATTGTTCTAGTTCTGCCATTTGCTTACCAATAGCACCACGCATCGTGCTAGGATGTGCAAGAATCTCATGAGTAAACGGATGCGCCGTATTTGAAATGAAAAGGAATAAAAGCTGTTCGCCATAAAGATCTAGTGTGTTGATACTTTGAGTGAGTGTGAGAGTGTGTGCGTGTTTTTCTCGCTGAAGCGCCGCGCTTGGCACATGCGCTAGCAGGACACAGTTAGCCCAGTTTGAAGTCGTGGCAGTCACCATCATATGCCAACGCTACTGTGAAATGCGACACATAATTTCTAGGTCTACAAGACAACAAACCGTTGTAGGCCATGACTAAGTAATCTCTCTCAGGTTCGTATTCTTTGCGGTCGATATACCATAAGTGTAAGGCGTGATACAAAACTTGATAGACAATTAAGTATTTTTACAAATAAGACTACTTCCAAAAGTGCAAGTTGTAGAAGAATGATCCCATACTTGCATGAGGATCCGTCGGATCTCCATGTGCGATCAAATGCAGTTGAGCAGAGTGCCACATGGTCGCCCAGCCGAATCCAGCAAGTGGCAACTTCGGAATAAATACGGGTGGTGCTGGGGGCTTCCACATAACGGCCTTGGCATCCTCATCTGAAACAGTCGAATCCATTAACTTGCGAGGCAAGTGTGGTTCGAGGCATGCTGGTCGTCCAATGCCAACAGAATCTGCCACACCAGATGTTAGGGTGTCATAGATGCCAGCGCGTGTTTGGAGGCCGCCCGTAACAATGATACGCATTCGACAGCCAGATGGAAGGATACTGTGTGCGCGCTGCGCAAATCCAACAAAGAATCCTTCGCGCTGTTTCGTTCGCTCTGAGGCACTCTCGGCGAATGCTGGCGACTCGTAGCTACCGCCACTCACCTCCACAAAGTCCACCATGTTGGTCTCTGCCAGCCACTTGACGTTCTGGAGTGCATCGTCCTCTGTCTGTCCACCATGAATGTAGTCACTGGAGTTTAGCTTGATGCCAACGACAAACTTTGGCGAGACCTTCTCTCGGATTCCCTCGATAATTTCCCGAATTATACGGAAGCGGCGCTCAGCATCGCCGCCATACTCGTCGTCTCGAAGGTTGGTCTTTGGACTCAGGAAACTCGAGAGCAGGTATCCATGAGCAGCGTGGAGCTCAATGCCATCGAAGCCCGCCTTTTCCATGAAGACGGCAGCACGGATGAAGCGCTGGATCACATCCTGAACCTCATCGAAAGTCAATGCATGTGGTGTGCCGAACATAATGGCATCAATCATACCTGGTTTGTCTCTCGACACCTGGACTGGCACGGCCGACGGAGCAACAGATGGTTTCCATGGAAAACGGAATGAGCCACGCATCGATTGACGTCCACAGTGCACAAGCTGCACAACTGCCAATGGGCGGCGTCCGTCCGGTGGCGAGGAGTCAGCGCGTGCATCACCGACATCAAAGCCCTTCGTGGCGCGTGCATACTTGATGAACTCCGTCAGATACTCGGCATCGACTTTTTCATTGCCTGCATCAGGCACAACCATATCAAAGAACATGCCGATGTAGCGGCGATCCACAGCGACATTTCCCGTGATAATCAAGCCCCAGCCACCGTCAGCCCATGCTTTGTAGAGACGGTACACGTCGTCATTTGGCTTACCCCCGCCCAAAGTCGACAGCATTTCCTCCATGGGGGCTTTGGTAAACCGATTTGGAATCACTGCGCCGCATGGCAAGGTTATGGTTGACCATAGCAGATCGGTCTTTGATCCCATTGTGGAACTGGAACGCAGGGTTTTGTGAAGAAATGGCCCAAGCTTCAGATCCTCCACACATGTGCATCATCACCTGGCTTGAATCTTGGGGTATCATCTAAATAGAATTCATGCAAAATAGGCTATGATAGGCATAACAACAAGTGTGACCAGGCAACAGCAAACCAGTCCAAATTAGCCATGCCAACGATCTGGCCGAGGATGGAAATAGCCCATGTTGGGTGCAGATCGCATGGGCAAACGAGACGCCGGTGATGGCGCATACATCGAGTCATGAGGGGCATATTTGGGAGGCATGGGATAGTTGTACATGCTCATCGGCGGTGGCATGGGCGCAGCACCATATGGCGCAGCATTAGGCTCTCGGTAGTACATGGACGAGGCTGGAGAGGGCGTGTGGGTGGGTCGTGGTGGCGCCGAGTAGTTGGGATATGAAAAGCCCATCATGGGTTGCGCCACTGGCGACCAATGAGTCTCGGCGCCTAGCGGCGGTGGTACTTGCTGGGGCTGCGATGCACCGGAAAAAGCTGTTTGTGGAGTCTGAGCATGGGGCAATGGTACCTGGATATGTGCATGTGCATGTTGCTGTGGATGAGAACGCGTAGAGGTTGCAAGCATGTTGGGAGGCGGCGATACCGTAGCGTTTGAGTACAGCATTCCTGGCGGTGGTACTGGGTGTGCATGCCCTGGGCCCTCAGTGCCCGCAGAGAATTGGTCTTCATCGTCCGTCTCGTCATCGATGGCAGCTGACATTTCTCTTGGCGGCGGAGATGGAGGCTTCATCCCGGGAGACGGCCAACCGAGAATCGAGGCCTTCGCTGAGCCCTCCGGCAAAGAATCGTACCAATGACGAACAAAAGCCGCAGCTGCATGGGCCTTGTCTTCCCACGACATGTGCGCATGCTTCTGAGCCAGACCAGCTGCCTCTTGAAAGTGGCTGCTCTCGCTAGCGTGCCGCGCAAAAAAATTGCGGGTCTGTGCTGGCGTTTTGGCGGGGAACGAGGCAGCTAGCGCATTCCAGTCTTTTCCATAGATGGCAAGGAGTCGCAAGAACTCGGCCCTCTCCGACATGGACCAATGCGGACCCCGTGAACGGCTTTTAGGTTCGTCGCTATCTTTCACTCTTGATGGCCGACGTTTCTTGGGTTCTAGTGCGAGAGTCGATGCTGTGGGAGGAGATGCAGTTGTGGCTGGAGCTGCCGATGGATCAGACACGAGCGCAGACGCCTGTGCTGGTGCCGGCGTTGACGACGATGGCATGACCGCGGCTGATTCTGGCATTGGCGCCGGTGCTGGTGCTGCTACAGGAGCAGCGAGGCTGGCCAGAGCTTCTAGCGCTTCTGCAGCCGCCAAGTCACGCTCCAACTCCGTTTCAGCACCCACACCCACAGATGACTTGTCCGTCTCCAATGGCGCATCCCGGCGTGATTTGGACGCAGCCCTCGGCTTTTTGGACTTCGGTGCCGCTTCGTCCGAGCGCCGCTTCGACGTAGGCGCTGGCGCCGGCACAGCTGTTGAAACTGGATTGGTCGATCCCGTCGCTGAGCGTTTCTCTTCATCCTCGGCATCAAGCTGAGTTGCTGCTATGTCGGCCATCAGTGCACTGCCCTTGGATTTCTTTGGTCGTGATTTAGTCTTTTTGCGCCGCTCCCTGTGTCGTGCACTGAGCAGCGCCTTGTAACCCTCCAAATGTTTGTGCAAATAATAAAATGCGACGCATTGGTTCGGCGTCTTGTGGGGCAGCTTCTCAGCAATGCGACCGAATTGCTTTGGATACAAAACGTATCGGCGAGCAAAGGTCGCGCGTTCTTCCTCACTCCATACGTCTGGATCAAACCCACCAAAATAGAAACTCACCGGATCTGCCACATGCCCATTGTCGCCATCAAAAAATGGTGTACCCTTTAGCTCCATGTCAGGAATGACAGCAGATGTACGTGCTGCACGGACGACGGGATCTTGCATCTCAGCATTCTCGAGTGAAGCGAGAATTTCCTGAAATTCTGCTTCCGACCGCACAGCGTCACCAAAACTACCTGAGCCAATGCCACCCCGTCGGAACGAGCGAGTGGTGGCTGACGATGACGTTGTCGATGTTGAAGGCAGGGCACTCGCGCTCAATGCTGGATCGTCCTGATGCATGGCACGCTGCTCATGTTCTTGATCAAGCCGCTCACAGTACTTGACCCATGCCTGGTGCTTTGCTCGGTATTCATTCCGAAGCCTTGTAAGTTTAGCTTCTTGGGACTGTTGGCACTCATGAATTCGTTGCTTCAGGTAAGCATCGATCTCTCCGGCAGCGACTCCCGGTTCTTGCTCAGCACACTTCTGCAGACCCAAAGCAGCTGGTACTCGCAAGGATGCCACGATCCGATGGTTTTGTTCGAGCAAAGCATGCGATTCCTTTTCAGACCAGGGGTATTTGATCATAAGCTGTTTCACTAATGCTTGGATTGCGCGCTGCATCTCTTCTGTTTCATCACATGGCGTAACGTCCATGGCGTGACTTGTGTCAGATTTTCTGCATGTGTCAGAAACAACAGACATATCCATGGGTTCGGCGTCCACGATAGGCTCAAGCATCGTAGGAGGCCTAGAAGATTCACTCTCTGAAATGCGCGATACGTCGTCAGGTCTCTCGGCAGGTTGCAATGTCTCTGACTCAAGGGACCGAGGTATTGGACTCTTTCCCGGCCCTTCTCGCGCAGAAGTGTCCTGTGTTACATCCATCGAAACCATTTCTTTAGACATCTTTTCGAAAGAGGGGACTGAAGTTTTTTCGTCCTTGTCCGTCGTCGTTGGAGTCGCAGCCAACGGTTGCTTTGATGCACTTTCTGCCTGCTCCAGGGCGTCAGGATCGGGCTTTTCGACAGGGCGCCGCTTATCTTCTGGCTCCCCATACAAGTCTTCTGTTACATGCGCTTCTTCTTCTTGTAAAAAAGAACGCCTTGGGTGCATCTGATCAAGACCAGCTTGATCATAATCATAGTATGCGTACTCGCTACGCGACACACGATATGGGCGACCCCGTTTGTGCCTGGGCCACTCAGTCTCACCTGTTCGCGAATTCCACTCACGTCCCTTGGTAAATATGCGGTCATTGCCCCGAGACCGCCACCGCGGCGCAAGATGACCTACATCGCCTCGAGGGGATGCGGACGACGCTCCTGTCTTGCGCGCAGACTCACGCTCTCTCCCCGTGACACGCGCATGGTCTTGAGTAGCGCGCGATCCACCCTCACGGATTAATGGCACGCTTCCATTGCGTTCATGGCTAGCATGCAACGGCGACGGTGGCATTGAAACGCCACACACCCGTCACGATCGAATCGTTGTCGTCGCGAGTGCTAATGACGCCGTGGCGGCTAACGCCCGATCATCTTAATGTCTCGGCCGAATTATCGGAGCTTCTTGCACGGGTGTCCGACCCCCTTGGCCCCTGTGTGGATTAGTGGGGGGACCAGGTCGGACTGACAAGTGGCGGCCAAAGCAACGGCACTCAACGGTTCTTCTCTTTTCCGTCTCTCCAACTGGATTTGCGAAACTCACCTGCCACTTTCGTGTTGGCAAATTTGTTTCACATACCTCTTCCAACATGGCGATGAAACGTATTAGCAAGGTATGTATATGCAACCATAGCGCACTAACTTTGCACAGGAATTGGCCGACCTTGGTCGTGACCCGCCGTCGTCGTGCAGCGCCGGTCCTACAGGCGACAACATGTTCCAGGTACGTCTACCACTTGTCGAGTAGTATGCGTGTGGACTAACACCGACAGTGGCAAGCCACTATTATGGGTCCGGTATGTCAATAAAGAGCCGGCTTCATGTGCCGCTTCGAAGTATAGGACGTGTTCTAACTAATGGCAGAGCGACTCGCCATACTCGGGCGGTGTCTTTTTCTTGTCCATTACCTTCCCAACGGACTACCCATTCAAGCCACCGAAGGTGTCTTTCTCGACAAAGATCTACCACCCCAATATCAATGCGAACGGCAGCATTTGCTTGGACATTCTTAGGGATCAATGGAGCCCAGCACTTACGATTTCCAAAGGTATGTGTGTCGCGAGCTAAGGGACGTTCTAACGCTTTCCAGTGTTGCTTTCGATCTGTTCGATGCTGACGGGTATGTGTCCACATTGCGATATTTGTAGCTTCGCGCAACGCTAACCATATCAGACCCGAACCCGGATGACCCGCTTGTGCCAGACATTGCGCACCTTTACAAGACTGATCGAGCTGCCTACGAAAACACTGCTCGTGAATGGACGAGGAAGTACGTATAAGAGTCATCTTTCTGACACGATCTAGATATGCTATGTAAAAAGTCGTACATGTGCTGCGTTGTTCCCATAGGTGTTTCCGTGATGCATCTACGATAGTGAGCAACGTACTCGTTTTTTTCACGTATCTGTACTACGTGTGACAGAAAATGCCCAATACAGTGTGCCGTCTGTAAATGGGGCCTGGCATCAATAAGAAATTTGGGGCATTGCGAAAGTCATTCTGATCCTAGTGATCCACGCGCCCTAGTATCTTCCACGAGCGCACTACTCAAGAAGTACACGTGATGTTGTGACACAAAAAAGAGCGCTACGCAAGATACTGACTCAGGACTTCCTCTGGTAAGCCAGGGCTGCTGATAAATGCTAGAGATCCGTGGAGCTCCGCGTTGACAGGCGCCCAAAGGTGTGTGAACGAGCAGACGATTGCGTACTTTCTTGTCGCCGTCAATCTAGATCTACAATGTATTCGAATTTTAGCAGCGTTGTCGCGGAGCCCATCATGGGTCCTCAATAGTGAACCGCATCAGGATGACCAATTTGCGGGCTACATAGCACTACGTCAATTGTAAGCACGAGGTTATTCCTATCCAATGTGGTGTACCATACATGAATGTCTCATTTCATTTAGCGACACCTCTCGATCAAAGACAGACCTTATAATTATTTTCAAAGTTACAGATCGTTCTAATGCGCTATTTCGCAAATGAGGTCCAGAATTAGAACAGACTCGCCCCGGGAATCTCATAAGAAGGGCCAAACGCTTCATGTGAGAATTCGACAATGACATCGATCCTACACGCAAGATTCTTCGACATCACGGAGGCGTTGGGTACCGTGCGGCAGTTGCCCATCCCATTGCAAGATACACATATTACAAATACCCATTCAATCCCAGGCTCATGGCGGAGGGTACACATACCTCGGCTATTCCAGGTCCTGAAATACTAAAGCCCACTCTTTGAAATGTCAAGCCTCATACATGATCCTTCGCTGCTAATGAACTTGAGCACCACCGACATCGGGGCTTTTATTGTGGCTTAAGCACACCCAGACAGGGAGCCAACCTGTAGGAGCTGAAGCCAGAGTTTCCCGACACTTGCATTGTCTCTTACGACCGCTACATTTGGGTAAATGTGGACTACAAACGATTGACTGAAGAGAGAGTTTGTCCACTCAATTCTTTTTCTGCTTGATTTGTGGTTTTTTGTAGGTGTCGCGGTAGACTGAGTTAGGCCAACAACATTGGGACGTACAAAGAATGAACAAGAAAAGGTAGCTCGACAAGATGGCAAGACCTGAAAACGCAGCGGCAGGGCGGCCATAGCAGAAACCAACGTATGGAAGCCAAGGCGCGAACTGCGGCACGTAGTGATGATAGACTGATGTGAGTGAGACAGAACACATTGCACGTACTTCCATAGGCACAGATGGCCACGTCGATCACAAATTGGATAATCTGACTCGATGTGACCATCTTCTTCCACGGGCATCGGATACCGATGGAGGTCATAGCATAGTATCCATACATAATGACATGAACGGTCAAGTTGAGGCAAATGATAACCCATGAAAGCGGGGTCTCATTCACGATCTGCGAGTAGCACAGTGCTGCCGTGGCCATGTGGTGGTACACGTGCAAAAACATCAGCTTTTTCTTCTTGATCACCAGGAAAAATGTGTCAAGGAATTCCCAGTACTTGAAATAGTAGTTGATAATATGGAACATCTCAACTTCAAAGTACAGCGACCGCAGGCAGAATGCTTCGTGCAGGCCATACCTAGCCATAAGCTGAAACTCCCGCTCCAGGTATAAAAGCAGCAAGATCAGACTTCCTACACTCAGTAGCACGTTGTGCAAAAAAAACGGCACCTTCAGGTAGTGACCAGGCACGGCAGGGAAATGTCGCATAATAGCTTGCCCACCAAGCACGGCGACCACGTAGGAAAGTGACGCGACCGTTACCGAAGTCAACGTAGACATGGGCGTCACACCTGGCTGCCAATGTTGGATCGGTCCGGTGAGCTGCGCAACATTGGCAGGCACAAGCGAAGCCAGCGCTTCGTACAACATTATGATCGTGAAGTGCGAGAGAGAAGTGGAAGGACCTTTGCGGAGTAATTCCGCGTTTTGCCGCGCCGCGTATGTCTTGCAAGGCTCTCATCATTTCTTATGTAAGCATTTCGCCATGTTATCGTGGGCCACGAAGCATGCCGGGACAAAGGTGGGCGCTGTGGCCAAAGCTGTAAGGACTGTGAGCACAGTCGCTGAGCATGTATGGCTCTACGCAGGCCGGTGGAATACAGAGTCAATCTCGCACGGCCGGCTCGAGCGTTTACCGTTGGGGCCGCTGGGAACCGTGGCCGCTGCGTCTGTGTCTCATGCATTGATTGCGGATCCTACGGGCACGACGATCTTTGCGTCGGGTCAGAATGGGCATGGTCAGCTAGGAACACATTCCAAAAGTACACGAGCGCTCAGTACTTCGTCTCTATGCGTCAATGAGCGCATCCACACCGTAGCTGCCGGCCTCGGCTTCTCGTTGGCTGCTTCGAAACGCACCTTGTACGCGTGTGGCACAAATGTACGTGGCCAAATTGGGCTTGGCCCTGCAACGCCAGACATATATCAGCTCAAACCTGTCCCGCTTCCCCGCGATGATGTCTATGTGGATGATGTATGCGCAGGACTGGATCACACACTCGTGCTTGCGTCGCAGCCAGCTCATGGGCCGCACTCATCAGCCGCGCGAACCGAGACTCAGTATCTATGGGCCTGCGGTTTGCACACGGACAACCAGCTAGGACTGCAAACCAACGCCCCGTACTTGACACAATTTGAGCCTGTTCATCTAGACCTAGAGCATGGTGAACAAATTGCGCGTATTTCAGCTCAGGGCGACACTTCAGCTGTTCTGACCAGCCGGGGACGTGTATTCATGTGGGGTAACACGGAGTACGGCCAGTATGGATTTGACGCACCTGCAGAGTCAAAGAGCTCCCTTGACAGACTGCCTATGCCCACCCTTCTTCCCGTGCCACCGGGAATCTGTGACCTTTGCTTGGGTGGCAGCTTTCTCTTGCTTTTAGACGGTACGTATGAGCCACACTGTTATGGCATGCTGGAAGGATGCACATGCAACAACATAAGCATCGGGACCATCTGAGCAAAAGCCATGACGATGAGGCCCTCTCTATCTTCACTCTCTTGTTGGAGCGTCGTTCGTGAGCATGCTTCATCTGGCCACAGGCACGCTGCACGATCGGCGCTCTCAGCACTCACTCGCTGAACAGCAGCAGCCAGCAGAATGCGCATCTACCTTTGCCCATCTAGCTGATCGTCGTTACTGACACATGGTTAAGAGCATGGCATACTGTACACAGCAGGATTTGGTGCTACGGGACACGCTTGCTCCATGCTGGCACCGCTACGGTTGCCGAGCGGTGAGCGAGTGTTGCGAATCAGTGCAAGTCTGCAGAATGCAGCGGCTGTCACACACCAAGGAAATATATGGACATGGGGTATCGACTCGGAGCACGGCCGTCTTGGCCATGCAAGGCACCATAGCGATCGTCGCGTGCCAAACCCACGGCAGGTGCAGCTACCAGAGTACCGAGCGCAGGATGTAGTATGTGGAGGGGAAGCGTTGTTAGTGCGTGTGGGCTAGTGCCAGTCTAGTCTTGACTGGTCTCTTTCTCCCCACTCTGGTATATACTTTGAGTCGGTGGCTTACATGCGTGTGGTATTTTGGCAAAGAGCGGCTCAAAAACGGCCTTGAGTTTCTTGCGCCGCTGTAGTGCATCTGGCAGGGTCTCAGAAAGCTGTGGTCGGACAGGCCCAGCCTCAGCATCGTGCTTGCGCTTTTTGCCTGCACTCGCTTTGATCTGCCGCATGCGCTTAGTCCAATTAGCTTCGATCTCTCGCTCGACGGCCTGTAGACACGCCTGATAGTCTTGGTAAGCCATCCGGTCTTTGGCCACCTTGAAGAGGCTCGCTTTGCGCTCCTCATTCATTTTACTCTGCCTTCGAAGCCGCTCCTGTGCAAGCCGCAGCATCGACGCAATGAGACTATCACCATGCTCTTCCCACTGAATCGGCACACCTGCCTCGACCAGGCCAATTGATTCACATGCGCGTCTAGTTCGACTCTCCATTTCAGCGAAGGACTGGTGCACATCAGGCGGGGGTCGCTCCTCTTCCATCGCAGCCGCTGATGACGCTTCAGCTGTAGGAGTCACTTCCGTGACGGATGATGCAGTAGCTGCTTTTGAAGTTGGGTTCTCTGGTACCATCAGTGAGGATACAAGTCGTTCCATCAGTGGACCACCGCGGGTAACACGGTCGTACATATTTGCATCTACCAGGTCCTCAATCGCTAGGGACGATGGTACTGTTGCAGCATCTGTCACAGAGGTCGAATCCTTCGACGTAGCCGCCGTGTTTCCAGCCTCAGTTGCATTTGTTGGTGGTGCATGCGGTGCTGGCGTCGATGAAGAAGACAGGCTATCATCCATAGCCTTGAGCACACTTTGCAATTCAGCGTCTTCTTTTTCCCATACTTTTCGATAGTGTAGACCCAACTCCGGAAATACATAGGGTGATGGATCATCTGCGCGACTCGAGAGCCATGCAAGATCATCCTCTGTGATGGGTTTGAAAAATGCATCGACATAGTTGAAGAAAGTTGTGGCTGGCACTTGAGCAGCTTCCTTTGTGGACCGACTTCGATTGCTAGTATCCTTTACTGGTGGCTGCGGAGTGGACGCATCACCTGACAAGGTCATTGTCGAATTTTCTGCCGCTGCTACTGCTGCTGGCGTCCCTGCTGCCTTTCCTACCGAGTACATTGACTCACGATCATGCCAGTCCGTATTCGCAAAGTCTTCATGTACATCGTACGGATGCGTTGGATATGGACGAATTTCACGAATGGGCTCCCGCTTTGGCATTACACATGAGGCCATATCTGCTGGAGCATCCCAGCTAAACGTAGTTGGATCGTGGAATGTGTCGCCATGCATGTTCAAGATGGACTCGGTCCCTTCGCCAAACTCAGAGGCAGAACCAGTCATGGAAGCAGGCAGTGCTGCTGAGGAAGCATCAGCTCCTATTGCAGGATTTGCTTTTAGCATCATTGCTCCCGTTGTAACTGCCGAATTTTTCTTTCCAATCGCATCTGGACTGGGGTCAGAAACAACGTCTGATCCATGCTTTGAAGCAGAAGTGTGTGTAGACCTGGACGAATCAGAGCGTAGTCGTAATGCATCTTCAGGATTGGTAAGCCGCAGCTTGATGCCTAGTGATGGTTGTTGCTGTGGTAGCGGATGTGACTGGGTATCAGATGGAAGAGCCTCTGTCTTGGGCTGAGAACGAGACTTGGCTTGCATTGCATTCAGAGGGATGTCGCTCTCAAGATCAGAATCAGCATCACTCCCACTAGCATCCTGTCGACCCAGGCCGTTTCTTCGCCGATGTCCGGCGCGTCCGTACGTCCGATTAATATTTCCACGAGCACGCATGTCACCAGCATTACTCCAATCGGTGCTCTCAGGCTCACTTTCTGTCTTGCGCGATCCCGTGGCCCTCACATGATCCAGAGAAAAGTCTTCTTCGCGTTTGACTTGCGTTTCGCGCTGTTGTTTTTTAGGATTCTGTGGGCCTGAGGATCGCCGTTCTTCCGCCAATGTTCGTGCACGTGCCTCGACATCCTGACGAAGTGATTGAAGATGCTGCGAAAGCTCAATGAGCTCATCCAATGTAGGAATAGCGCCAGATCCTGTACCCGCTAAGCCGATATATCGCCGGTACAAGGGCGCCGTGCTCGTGCGAAATGTCGCTGGGACGCCCGCTGCCGGCATCAGTGGCGTCGTCGCCGCGTTCGAGATACGTCGTTGTGTCAAAGGTCGATCGTGCACGTGTGTGTCACGTGAAGATTCGTCTCGTGTGGGGTGAAAAGAGTTGGTTAAGAACAGACAGCTTGAGTATGAAACACATGCTTTGTCAGAGTGCTTAGAGTTGATCTACTAGAGTGTTAGGTGGAGGCTTCAGGCTTTGCGCCCAGAAGCGGTTAATCACATGGGCATTGGCGGGAGCAGGCAAACAGTAGCCAATCAATTGGGATGGTGATACACCTAAAGCTCATTTTGGCAAGGGCACAAAATCGAGGTCTTTAAATACACATGCCTTAGTCGGCCGGCAGGTCTTGCTCTCTTGGGCTGCTTTTATTTCAAACTTGGATAAAATTCCCTCTTATACGTGGCTTGTCCTTCTTTCAGTCGGTGAACAACCTGAGATACCCTTACTAGGATGGATCCCTCGACATTTCCCGCCCCATATGGTCGCCTGAACAAGACCCAAGGAGATGCACTTGTGTATTCGACGCTGTGTGGATTCATGCTAGTGGGTTTATGGGCCGGATTTAATACTCGCAGTAAGCGTGAATTTATTAGTGGCGTACGAACGCAGCCAGGTACGTCGGTCACTTGAAGCTCTGACAAATTCCAGCATTGCCTTTGGCGTTAAATTGGATTGCTTCTGGTTAGTGTCGCGTTCGGCACCTTGTGTGGATACGACAGGGATACGGTAATCGAAACTGGCATATTTTGCTACACAGAACGAAGCGACGAAGAGGGATGCCGTTAGTCCCTGGTTTAAACTCATACTCACCGTTCTCACACTGGCTTCGAGAGCCGTCCGTGTGTATTGCCCGAAATTGCTGGGCTTGCGCATGGATGTCTTAGGTGGTGACTTGGATACGGGTGCCTGTGTCTTGAGCTGGACTTGTTAGAGAGCCAGACGAAGTCCGTGCAATTCTTATCAGAATACATGGACTAGGGACTGTGGCTGAGATTATACCGTCTAAACAGGACATGAGAGAGCAAAAGAAGGATGCCCTGTTTTACACCTGACCGAGATCATGCTCGCGAAGGGAATTCTGTGTCACTGTCGTTCTCGCCGGTGTTGAATGTGGTGAGTCAGTACTAACGTCTGCAGCTATGTCATCGTCTCTTCTTCAAGCATATCCACAGATGACGCTTGTGCCAGGCGCTGGTCTATTTGGACTTGGCGCATACGCGTTCTCGACAATTGCGCCTCTCTGGGCGTTTGCCTTCTTTGGTCCATTGATCCGACATTACTGTCCAGATGGATTCACCCTTGCGGAATTTGTTCGCCGTCGCTTTGGCTGGGTCATTGGCATTTTCAGTGCAATGGTGTTTATTGGGTTCATGTTTTGCTTCATGATTGTCGAATTGAACACTTACAGCGTCATTGTCCGCTCAATTCAACCCGACATTAGCAAAGTGGTTCCACCACTTATCATTGCGCTCACAACGACGATCTACACGACATATGGTGGTTTCAAAGCGTCCCTGTGGACGGACAACTTTAATGCGATCGTTGTCATTGTGTTCATTATCATTGGTGCCGTCATGTTTGGCAAGCGTCTCGACATCGACAAAGATTTAATGCATGATAGTGGCATGCTTGGAGCGCATCGACTCGGTGGCGAGCTTTGGTACATTCTAACAATCTCGATTATTTTTTCGCAAATGTTCAACCAGGGCTTCTGGCAGCGTGCGTTTGCTTCCAAAACGAATACTGGTCTGTACCTGTCGGTGGCCATGGCAACCATACCGTTATTTGCTATCTGCTTCTTGGTGGGCATGGCTGGACCCCTCGCTTACTGGTCGCATGTCCAGCCGCCACTCAACACCAGCACTGAAGACACCTCCCTCTATGATGACGGCTCCAATGCTTTGTTCAGAGCCTTGCTATACATGCCAAAGTGGGTGCATGGCCTGGTTCTCGTGTTGACGGGTGTGCTCTCCTCAAGCGCGTACGACACATTTCAGTCGGCCATGATCAGTGTGATCGAGAGTGATTTGCTGTTAAGTCGTGTCAACATCTGGTGGTGCAGATTGATCCTTATCATGTTCAATGTACCCTGCGTCGCGCTAGCTGTTATTGATATTGATATCCTGCAAGTGTTCCTGGTAGCTGACTTGGCTGGCTTGGCGGTGATTCCGTCGGTGTTTTTGGGCTTGGCGCCCCGCCTTGATGTGTTGAATGGCTTTGATCTCGTGGTGGGTGGCTGTGGCGGATTCCTCACTGTGTTTGTGTTTGGTACGATCTATTACAACGGCGATGCAATAGAGGGCGGGCAGTTGATTGGATTGCCGAACGGGTTGTATGGCGATCCAGATGACTACAGCGTCATTGGTGCCTTCCTTGCAGCCCCGCTCGGTGGCATGGGATTCACTCTTGCATCCTGTGGTACGCGGATCCTCTTAGGTTGGTTGTACGCCCGGATCACAAATACTCCTTTCACCATGCTTCGGAAGCGTGACTTTCATATCCAGGACTACGTCATTGAGTCGGATCGCCCCGAGTCGTTCTTCGACAAGATCAGGAATCCTCAAGACGGACATCGACTCGACGCGGACCCGCCAGAGCGCACTGCGAATGAGATCGAGTTCAATTCTAAACTGCATGCGGCTACGCCACACGTCATCCGGCATGTCTTGGGCCGCATGGGATTATTTCCTGAACGCGCCAATAACAGTCAGGGGCAAGTCGACGAGGCTCCTGCAGGCGGCCTTGATGAAAAGAATCTGGAGAAGGAATCGCCCTTCGACTCGGATGAGGAGGCATCCCTAGAGCACAAGCAGGTACTATCGAGATCACCAGAGTCGCCAGGGCAAATGCCGGCCTCGAATGAGACAACGGGGTCGAACCCTTCACCCACACAGGATGCGGCACAAAAGGTTGTGATCATGCCGCCACCAAACCGCTGGTAAGAGGAAGTACATACGTGTCGCGCTTGCACGCATAGGGTATCATGTTATGTAATAGTGCTATGATGAGCGTGGGCGTTTCTCTGGTATATCGACTTGCGTCGTAGCTGAGAGTGGGTGCATTGTGCCTGAGACGGTGCCGTGCTGACTGGACGAGTCAAACTCGTCTACAAGACCAGCTGGTAACCCGGTGCTCTTGGCATCTGAGCTGGGTTTCGTGGGGGATGTGGGTGGCTCACTGTCGTGTGCAGGCAGTGGAAATGGGAGTGGGGCATACAACTGTGCATCTGAACCGGTGCGCATGCGAAATGGCGACTCATTAGAAGAGGGATTGGTCGTCGACGTTGCTGTGAGTGAATCGTTGGCAGGCAAATCACCGGGCTGGGAAGGACGAGCATCAACTTCGGCACATGCATATTGTGCACGCACAGAAGCCATACCTGTCACGCACAACACACGTCGTAGTGCTCCCAAGAATTTGGACCGAGTGTGGTAGTATCTAGCAGGGTCCAAGACGAGCTCGGCGAGTCGCTGAATTGTAAAAGGAGGTGCTTCGTCAAACTCGTCAACAAATGCACATATGTGCTCACATACACGCTCCAAGTCCTGGCCATCGAGGACGACGTCCCATGATGGCCATGTCTCGGACGGTGGTGGCGTACGTGCAGGGTAGAAATCTTGCAAGTCCTCGGGCTGGATCTCATGTTCCGACATGACGAGATCAAAGGCGGCTGAGCGTGGTTCGTCGGTGCCTTGTGATTCGCGCATCATCTGAGCAAGTGGCGCAGCTTTGTGCAAGACCGGTAGTGTGCGGGTATCGTAGGCTTTGGCATGCGTCCGAATACACTGCTTGATAACAGGCCGCATTGTCGGCCATGCAGAGACAAGCTCTGCCGTCATAATCCCATTGGCATACTGTGAAAGAATAGTGTGATGCTCTTGACTCAGTCCTAAGTGATCAACTGATGGTGTAGGCCTCGACGGTTCCGCCATAGGATTCGTTGAATCCATCCTTCGTCACAGGATGAACACAAATGAAATGTCCTTTAAGAAAAGCGCGTCGAGGAAATTTAGGGTTCTTTGCGGCAAGCCACACGGCCCCCGATTCTTTGATGGCTGCCGCCACTGGTAGGCTCGTTTCGTTTCATAGTCGGCCTTGATTTTCCTCCCAGCAAGCACAAGTGGAGAACCCCCACCCCCCCACCCCTCGAGTCGATTGACATCCGACCAGAGTAGGGAGTGCGCCGCACTGAGGCTTGGGACAGGGAAGAGATCCTCCATGTGAACAGCTACAAGTAGGAGAAAAAAATACAAAACTACCCCAGCGAAGAAGTGACTGGCATGTCGACACTCAAGCGGCAGAATTTACTGTGCCAAACCCTAACTCTGTAAGGGCTGCTGCTTATTTCCTCATCCCACACGTTTGAAACAATTGGCAAGCCAAGCGAAAAAGCAAGAAGCAACAACAAAAGAAAAACAGAACCGAGAGTAATTTAGATCCGATCAGCTGACGGACCTCCGCTGCATCATTTCTTCCGAGCCCTTCGAACTTTTTTCGACACGACACGAAACGTGCGCGCGACGTAACGACTATGTCCGCCATGGCGTCGTCGCTAAATCAGGACAAGTGGATCGGGTTCATGCTCGCCGTAAGCTCAAGTGCCGCAATTGGTACGAGCTTCATCATCACGAAAAAGGGTCTTATGAGTGCCGCGGAAGATAGTGATGGCCTTGCATCGGACCGTCTGAGCTACCTAAGCAATCCGATTTGGTGGGCTGGCATGGCAACGATGGTTGTGGGAGAAGTAGCCAACTTCATTGCCTATACGTTCGCACCCCCCATTCTCGTAACGCCCCTAGGTGCGCTGAGTGTCCTTGTTGGCGCTGTGCTGGCGTCGTTTATCCTGAAAGAGCGTCTCGGGCGCCTGGGCATCTTGGGATGTGCACTATGCCTGATCGGTACAATCGTCATCGTTGTAAATGCACCTGAAGACAAGGAAATCGAGACCGTCGACGAGATCCTTAGCTACGCGATGCGTGCGCCATTCCTCACGTACTGTGTCTTTGTCGCGGCCTTTTCAATTTTTCTGATAGTCCGTGTTGTACCGCGCTATGGCCATCAAACGCCCATCATATACCTATCGATCTGCTCTCTTGTGGGATCCATCTCCGTCATGAGCGTCAAGGCATTCGGCGTGGCTCTTCGCCTCACGTTCAACGGACACAACCAGCTCACACATCTGTCGACGTATTGCTTTGGCCTTATGGTTGTCTTGTGTATACTAATTCAGATGAACTACTTTAACCGCGCACTCGATCAGTTCTCGACGAACGTCGTCAACCCTATCTACTATGTTATGTTTACGACATCGACGATCTTTGCTTCTGTGCTGCTTTTTCAAGGCTTCAACACTAGCACAGCACCGGTGATATCTCTGCTGGGTGGCTTCCTTGTCACGTTCATTGGCGTGTATCTGCTGAACATCAACCAGCAATCGGGCGACCCCAGCATGAACCTGCCATCGTCTCTTGAAAGTGGTACGCGCGCGAATTACGAACGTCTGTCTCATTCACACGGTGCACACCAAGAAGCGCCCGACGCTTTCATCTTTGATCAAAGCGAACACGATCAGGACTTTGCACCTCACCAGCAGCAGCAGAGTTATCCTCTTGCCCAGTTCCACGACAAGCTCAATGCGAATCCGCCTGAACTTACTAGCAGTACCAACCATGCATAAACTATCGCAAATAAATGAACGCATCATTTTTTTTCACCCAGCATGCGTCGAATCCTTGTCTCTTGCATACCATCCACATAACCTGGGTCCCTATCCAACTTGATTTCCAGACGTCAAAATGGAGAACGATGTTGCTGTTGTAGTATAGGAAATAGGCAAGTCTATCGTTTCTCCTAACAAAGTGTGCCAGCCTTGTTCTCCTTTCTTTGCACATACAACACGTCTTACCTCCACGCCCACGCTCGTGCCGCCAACCGCGATTGTAGCATTTGCCTCCACTTGTTTGCGTTCTTACCATGCCAGAATCAAAAGCAGCCACTGCCGCTGGAGTTGAAGCTGAAGCTGACGCTGCAAGCCAGATGCCGCGACCTGAGGCAGCGAAGAAGCACGAGGCTTCGAACATGAACAAGGAAAATAAAGACAGCCCCGCGCATGCTACGGACCATGTGCCTGAGCACGGCTTGCGAGTGGCCTTACCGACCTCGTCTGCGTTCGAGGACTATATTGTATATCCCATCCTGTTCGTTACTGTTTTCTATCATATCATACATTTCATTCCTTCTACACTTTTACCGGCGACATTTCGTCATGCTTGGTGGGGATACCCGAGTGATCTTTTCCTCCTCTCACAGGCACCTACATCTGTGCCTACACTGGTCTTGCGCGAGTCTTTGAAGCCCAATGGTCTGCTAGGACAGTCAACATGGATTGCGCAATGGCGCAACACATTCGGTAACGACATATTGGAACAGCTAATCACTCGGCTTTCGAGTGTGGAAGGTCGCGTACGTATGATACCCCGCTGCTTGCAGTCTCACGCGTGTCAGAAATTATACCTTGTATTGGGCACGGAACCATTCCTTGCGTGTGCTTTTTGCCATACCGTCCAGGATTTTCAGATGTACAAAATCTATGGTCTCTGGCGCATGTATATCGCACACGCATTTGTGTTGTCTATCGCTACCATCTCACCGCATGGCACTTTGCCACGCGTCATGGAACACATGTCTCGGAGGGCTCAGCAGAAGCGTGTCTTGAGTGCCGTTCGCACGCGGGTGCACTGGCGAATGTGGGCATGGATCGTTCTCGTGCTTGCTTTTGTTCTTGATGTGGCAGCTATTTTGTACGCTGAGGATCTACCCCTTCCAAGTGGCCGTTGGGAACATGTACGTCTACGTGACACAAACTCTCACACACGTTACTAATACCACATGCAGTGGAATGCGAACGCCCATCTTGCGCGCCATATCCTTCTTCTTGGCCTGACACTGTTAGTTTGGTTTCTTCCGCAATATCAGCCGCCGTCAGTCTGGGTTATCCAAGCATTGCGCTCCCTGTCGTTGATAGGAGTCCAGGTCGAGGCCTGGGTACGTCAAGCGGCCTCCAATGAGTCTCCTTGTGTCGCAGAAGAACATGCGCCCACACCAAAACCTGAACAGAACTCTACCTAAGTATTATTCTATTGCTTTGTAGACATGCGCCATGGCTGCCTCTTTGTGCTAGGAGTCTGAAACGCCAATCATTGTTGGGCCACGTGCTTCATGAAAAACGATCTGACGTATGTTCGGTACCTCTCTGCACGCCAACTTCTCCACACAAAACTATGAACTTGGATTTTTCACCTTGTATTATTGACATTCGTTCTCCATCCTTTTGGAAGCGCTTGGCTGGGGTGGACTCGAATGCCGCGGAGACCAGACCGTGTTGAACTAGACTTTTTGGATGCAGGACCATTCGGACTTCCAAATGTGTATGAGAATCGACGGCCTGCCGGATGGCAAAAACAGCTAGGTTCTTTGTCCGCCGATAGGCTGATTCTTTTCGTTTCCTTCGCACTGTTTGTCGTGCTCAGCTGGTACTTTTACGTCCCATCCACCCTATACTTGTACATATCTGTGGTATGCGCAGCATGTCCCTTGCTATTTGCTTCTGCCTTGTATACTTCGAGTCACTCTCGGGATAGACGAGGTCGAACTATCACGCTTGGTGTTGTGACATGCTTCGTCATGCTTTGCTTTCTCCGCGGCTGGACACCACGTCACTTGACCATCCCAGCAACATGGAACACACCGAACAGCAATGAGAAATACTTTATCGTATCGCTTCTCCGCGACTCGGAAAAGATCTTACCACAATACACACAGTCGATTTTGTCATTCGCGCAGGATGTGGGACCGCAGAATGTATTTGTATCCATCTTTGAGAATGATTCCCGCGACAGAACACCCATCATGCTGAAAGATTTTCGCAGCAAGCTCTTGAGCCGCGGTATCCCGCATCACATTAACAGCACCCAGCTACCATCTTCGATTCGTTCGTACGAACGGATCCGTCGTCTTTCCACATTGCGGAATTTTGCCATGCGGCCGATGTATGAAGAAATGCGCAATGGGCTTCAGAAACGCCCTTTTACCAAGGTTGTATGGATCAACGATGTTTTTTTCAATAAAAACATGCTTCACCACCTTCTGCATACAGTCAATGGCACATACGACCAAGTATGTGCGCTCGACTACTTTTGGCTGGGCTTCTACGATACATGGGTCATGCGTGATCGCTATGGTATGACAGTTCGCCCCTTATGGCCATATTTTCGCCGAGGGCACGACAGAAGTGGTATAAATGCGCTGGAGCCTGTGCCTGTGAATTCATGCTGGAATGGAATGACAGTGTTCGATGCGCGCTGGTTCCTTCCAGCATCTGCCCCTCGCACTTCGATACCCAATGCACAGCATCCTACAAGTCCAGTCATTGTGTCCGTGCCACCGGCCCCGCTTGTTCGTGATGACGGCATCGATACGCCTGCGAAGCTTCCTCTTGAATTCCGCACTTGTCGCTCCTGTAATGTATCTGAGGCTCTGCTGACAAGTCTCGATATGCACCGCATTGCAGCACCTCGCCGACCGCGCATCTATGTGAATCCAGCTGTGAAAGTTGCATACGATTATCCCAGCTACTACTTGTACAACTACTTGCTCCGCTGGTACGTAGTCCAGCCGTGGCGATATGTGTGGGAGACATGGATGGAGCGTCGGCTCTTTAGTTGGCTTGCAGACCTTGGGAACCGCCACGATTCATGCGCATCCCTTCTCAACCAAATGTGGACCAATGAGCCTGTTATGACATAGCGCACCACTCTATAGCACACAATTCTAATGCTAGCGACGCACGTCGCGCGTCGATGCTCCGCGATCGAACCAACAACGTTGCATAGTGGGTGGCTGGGCAGAGACACGATCCGTGCAGAGTCCACGTGGACAGCACGTGGAGAGGCGGATGAGCAGCGTAGAGGGAACAGGACTGGACAAGACTGGACAGGGACTGGGGGCCGACGCCGGCCAGCTATCTGAGGCGAACGCTCGTGTACTTAGGGACAGCACTCAGTGCAGGTCGGAACTGTGCACGAAGAAACGGACGTGCTTTGCGTAGGACAGAGTGTATAAGACGAGCGATTACGCCACACTTAGGCTCGCTCATTTTGTGTGTGACTGTCCTTCCTGATTCTTCGTCCGTGAAAGAAAGGTCGCACTCGTGGTTGGACCTGCAACGTTGAACAAAGACGTTATTCTACGATCGATGGGCGACTCGTCCTTTCTTTCGGTACGTGTGAGAGTTTTCTTCTTCTTTTGTTGAGTCGTGTGACACACATGACTGACGTGCTTTCTCGCTTGCAGACAGCTGATTCATCTGCTCCATCATTGAGCATGGCTGCAAGCAAAAGCAACAACTATGGATCTTTGTCTGCTGGTGGCAGTGGCAGTGGCAGTGGCGGCAACAGTAGCGCCCATGATGCGCCGTCTGACAGTATCAGATCGTCGGCTATTGACGAGGCGACAATGCGTGCATTGTCATCGATGGATGTATGTGTGCACACGAACGAAAGAATGAATGACATACGATACTAACTAGGAGCAGTGCGGCCTACAGCTCATGGATGAGCGGCTCAAACAGAGCATTGAGTCGGCGCGTGGCGCTGCTAATACACTTAAGAAGCGCGCAGCGTTGGAAGAAGAGTACGCGCACGGGTTAAAGAAGCTCGCCCGCTCGTCTATGTCAGACTATTCGGGCAATGACGTTCGTGCTGGGTATGTACATGGTCTTGGCTTTTTTTTGACGCGTTCACCTGTACTGACGCGTATACATGTAGCTCGTATGGCACAAGTTGGATGACCATGCTCAGAAACCAAGACGTCGTTAGTGAAAACCACTATCGATTCGCCAGTAAGCTCACTGCCATCAGCGACGACATTTCCATGCTTGTGCGTGATGCTGAACAGAACCGACGGCAGACCCGCGACGTCGGTTTCCGCCTCGAAAAGAGTCTTTTAGATGCAGAGAACAGTGTCGAACGTGCCCGCAGTCGCTTCGACAGTGCAGCGGAAGACTTAGAGCGAGTGATGCTCTTCAAGCAAGGCGATGTTAGTCGTGCATCAGATACGTCCATTGGCACATCATCGAGCAAGCGCACTCTTGGCATGCCGTTTGCCAAAGGAGGGCTGTTTAAGACGAAGAATCCTCAGCAAATGGTGCGCCATGAAAGCGAGTTCCGGATCAAGAAAGGGCACGCACACGAGACGCTCTGTGGCGAGGCTCAATCGGCTCAGACAAAGCGCCAGGAATACTTCCAACAGCAGCTCCCGCAAGTGCTACGTGGCTACAAAGAATCACTTGATGAGCTGGAGACAGGCGTCCAGTTCCAGCTCGTCCGCTATGCGTTCCTGTATGAAAACATTGCTCTGAGCGATGGAGTGTCGATCAATCCGCTCGGCGACAAGACAGCGCCGATGGGTCTGCGGGACGCTGCTGCGTCGATCAACAACCAAGCCGACTTTAAAGACTTTATGCAGAACTTTGAACTTGCTTTCAAGGGCAGCAGTAAAGAGACCAAGACACCACATCGTGAGAATCCCTATGATGAAGTGACGCTGGCGAATATCATGCACCAGTCAGTATTGCCAGCTCCGCAAGGAGGTACGAGCACCGGCACTGGCGCTGGTGTCACTGATGACCCATACGTACCCACACGACCTGTGTTTGGAGTCGACCTTGAAACACAGATGCTCCGCGACGGTGTAGAAGTGCCGCCGATTTTGGAGATCTGTGCAGATGCGATCGAACGCGTCGGTATCCAAAACACGGGTATCTACCGTCTTTCAGGCACCTCGTCGCGTGTGCAGAAGCTCAAAGCTCGGTTCGATACTGACTGGTCGACGGTGGATGTGATGGCAAACGAAGCGATCCAAGATATCAACATCGTTGCCGGCTGTCTGAAACAGTGGTTCCGCGAGCTGCCTGATCCCTTGTTGACGTACCAACTATACCCGGCCTTTATTGAGGCATCGAAGATTGAGAACGACTTTCTTCGCCAAGTCCGCCTGCATGAACAAGTGAACAATTTACCTGACGCCAATTACGCCACACTTCGCTTTCTGATGGCGCATTTGGACCGCATTCGTGCGCATGAGAGCATCAACCAAATGTCTGCACACAACCTCGCGATTGTGTTTGGTCCCACGTTGCTTCGCTCTCCCCATGAGGCTCAGATGGCCGGCGCTGGCGCTGCTGCGAGTCACGGAGGAGTTGGTCAGATGTACTTCCCCGATATGAGCCTGCAATGCAAGGCCATAGAGACGATCCTGCTCAAGTACCGAGACATTTTCGTCGAGTCCGACGAAGACGACTTGAGTTAAGTCATTGATCTACCACCTTCTGACATACACCTTCCTTCATGCTTTTCCTAGCGACGATATACCGCCCTCACTTATGTACCAGGATCACCGACCCTTGTCTTTCTTCCAGCTGCGTTCTATATTTCCCTCTTCAAACCCATCCTACTCCCACCTTCCATTATGTCTCTCGATTGTCTTCACATAGACCGCATCGCCTGTCCACAGCCATGCCCCATATGTGTGCATACCACGTACTCAATTCAACCCCTGCTATCAATCGAGTTTCTAATAAAGCAGGTAGATCTACGTGCTAGTATATATATGGACAGAGCGCCATATACATTTTTGGTCGGAACACGCGTGTTTTGCCTTGTGCACTTTCTCATATTCGTATTTGCTTCAGAGATGGCTTGCTTAACAGGGACTGAAGATGGTAATTGACATTCGCTGTGCATTGGGACAGCTTCTTCATGACCCAGCAGAGATTCCCACAGCTCTTGCTCATTCACAACACAAAATATCGAAAACGGCCGCAACAGCACTAGAACCAGCTTAGTCGAAGAGACCGAAGCCCATGTCCTCATCCGACTCTTCCTTCTCTTCCTCCTTCTTCTTCTCCTCCTCAGCCGGAGCAGCAGCGGCATCGCCACCAGCGCCAGCAGCGGGAGCAGCAGCAGCAACGGCACCACCCGATGGCACCGAGGCAAGCTTCTCCTTACCCTCAGAGATCAGCTCGCTGACGTCCTTGCCGTCGAGCTCCGAGATGAGCTTCTCCAGGCGCTCGTTGTCAGCCTCAATGCCGACAGTGCTGAGCAGCTTGGTCACATCCTCGGCGGTCGGCTTCGATTCCTTGCCAAGAGAGAGCAGCAGGTAAGCGGCGATAAGCTTCATATCGGTTGTTCTTGTTTGAAAGTCAAAGGTTCAAGTGTACCACAAATCCGCTTTAAGAAGCTTTGGTCCAGTAGGAAGACTTGAGGGTAAAGATCCAAGCAGGATTTTCTTGCGTCACGCAAAATGACCACACTGCGCTTCGCCCAGTCCACGCTAGCTGCAGCCAGTCATTTCACCCATTCACATGCGTACCTTTGCCTTCAGTATACTCTGTGATATATCACGTGCTAAACTAAAAAACTGTACTTGAGGCCTCCGCATGCACGTGCGTCGGAATCGCCGCACACCGACTCTTCCAAGGCTTAGCGTCGAGTACAGCGTCTCCTTCCCATCCACAAAGCTCGTCGAAGATGTGCGTATTGTTTTTCTAGCGCCGTTTGTCGTCGTCATAAGCCGACGTGTGGTCGCCATGACGGGGACATGTGCGCGCGCTTGTTTATCAAAAGAAGGGCGACTAACATTAACTGCAGGGATGACTACGACGCTGCCGCTGCCGCTGAGCTGAAGCGCAAGAGGACCTTCCGCAAATTTTCATACCGCGGTGTCGACCTCGATGACCTTCTTGACATGTCGAACGAAGACTTTGTGAAGCTGGTGCACGCTCGTGCACGCAGGCGCTTTTCGCGTGGTCTCAAGCGCAGGCCCATGGCGCTCATCAAGAAGCTGCGCAAGGCCAAGAAGGAGGCCCAGCCCAACGAGAAGCCAGCTGTTGTCCGCACACACATGCGTGACATGATTGTCGTGCCAGAGATGATCGGCTCTATGATTGGCGTCTACAACGGCAAGGTATGTTCACACACTGATCTCTTTTGATTGGCGTCGGCATTCGCTAACATTGTTTTTTAAGGTGTTCACGACTGTTGAAATTAAGCCGGAGATGACGGGTCACTACCTGGGTGAATTTGCTATCAGTTACATCCCTACTCGTCACGGAAAGGGCAGTCTCGGCAAGAACGCGTACGTATTTCCCTTACTCTCTGATGAATCACGCTGTACTAACGCAAATTCAGTGGCCGCTTCATTCCTCTGTACTAAATGTGGTGTGAAAACTTCCATCGATGCATACGCCTACCGAGGCATTGCTCCGTTCCTATAGCATACATTCTCTCCGTGTACGGACTTGCCGTAGTGCGCTTTGTCGATGGCATCCCCAAAAAAATATACAGCATGGCTTACGATTACCCTTGTTGAATCGATTGACCGCTTGCAAGCCTAGTCGCAGAGGTGGACGGGTGGATACAAGGTCACGTGTATGGAAACCGGGCGCATCAATGATGCGTGAGAGTGATCGAGTGTTGGGTTCGCATGCACAACAAATGCATCAAGCCTGTAGTGGTGTCTTGACCTCATCAATCCCTTAGACTGCCATGACTTCAACCACAGCATGACCTGTGCTTCTGCCACTTCTTCGCACCCTGTAGGTGTATGGCTTTCATTTCTAGAAACTTGGACCGAAGAAGCTCGGCTACGCGGAACGAAGTCGGCTGCCGCGTACTTAAAAGCGTATCAGTCTCTCTCAACATGCCAAGATACATTGACACACCCGTGTGAAACTGTTCGTCTTCGTGGGATTGGAGAATCGATTGCAAAACGTATTGAGGTCGAATATGAAAAGTGGTGCTCCGAGCACGGATACCCAGTGCCAGAGAAACCCCGCATGGCAGCGCTGTGCGCTTCATCGTCAGCAGCTGAGCTACCGCCGCCACAAAAGAAGTCAACTCGGCCACGAAAGACTAAGGCTTATGTACCAGAGCCACGCTCCGGTGCGCATGGCATACTCGTTGCTATGTATTTGAAGGCACATGAAGACCATGATAAAGACGCACAGCTAGGCAAATCGGAGCTTATTGCTCGTGCCCAACCGTATTGCGATAATGATTACTCGGTGCCTGGTTGCGGAACAAGTTCTGCCGCACCAGCATCTTTACTGCGCCGGGGAATGCCCTCAGGCTCACAGTCACTGGCTGCGCCGCGCAAATCATTCGCAACAGCATGGAGCAGTATGAAAGTTCTTATCAACAAAGGCTACGTATATCGCTCGGGGAATCCTGCCCTCTATTCTCTAAGTGAGCAAGGCCTGGAAATCGCCTCAATTCTGGCAACAGCGGAGGGATTTTCCCCGACAATACAGTCGCGTGTGTCGCCGCCACGAGCAAGCAGCGAGCACGTAGCAGCACCTTTATCGTCATCGCCATCAACCTCATCGGCGCAGTTACCCTCGTCGCCTACACCGTCGCCTTTGCATCCAGCTGCGGTGATGCCTCTACATTCGCCTTCTCGCACAACCAATGTTGCACGACTACCGTTGCGTCATGCAGCGCCCGTGCTGACTGCCTCAAGGCTCGACAGCTCGCCCTCGCCTGAAGTGATACAATGCGATCCTCAGCCATCCACACAACGTTCGTCTCGCGTCACGACGTGTGTGCCTCAGTTGTACTTACCACCGCGGACGAATCTCTCGCAGGCTAGTATACCCGGTGCTGCTCGCGAGCCATCCCCTGGCGACACAATCAATCTGGTCGATTCGTCCGACAATACTAGTTTCGACGCGGGCTCTGATGGCATTCAAATCATCAACACGCCGCCAAGATCGCAGCGCCTTAATATCTCTCTCATCGAATCTTCGCCGATCGTCATTAGCTCGAGTCCTCATGCTATATCACAAGCGCATGATGCTGTTGTTGGATGCTACATCCTACCACCCGAATCGTATACGATTCACATGGTCGTGGATCACCGCGAAGTTCGCTCTCGGACTTCGACATTCATGGATGCAGGGCAGCAACGTATCACATTTGAAGGAGCACTGACACAGCGAGGTGTGCCCTGTGAGCTACGAGCGTTGGAGCTCGGCGATATTCTTTGGGTTGCGCGGCCAAAAAGGGACTTGCCGCCGGACAAGAAGAAAGCATGGACGTACGTCCAGGAAGTTGTTCTCGATACAGTTGTGGAGCGCAAGCGGCTTGATGACCTCGCATCCAGCATCTTTGATGGGCGCTGGCACGACCAGAAGCAGCGTCTTCGACATGCAGGCATAGGGCAGGTTATCTACCTGATCGAAGACATTCACGTGCCGCACCTGATGCAACGACATGGTGCCCAAATTCAGACAGCCTTGAGCAGTACACAGGTCATTGACGGGTTCTTTGTGCACCGCACAGCCAATAATCAAGGCACCGTGGATTTCTTGGTCACATTGCATGAGGCTGTCATGGACATGTACAAAGACACGCCTCTTTACGTTCTGCGAGAGGAGACGATCGCTCGTGAGCATTATGACCAGCAGCAGCGCACCATGCGTGCAGAGCACCCAGGCATTCGTTTCCACACGTCGTTCCACACATACCAGCAGCTGCATGCCAAGACCAGTACGGCGAGCACCATCGAGGCCACGTGGATCCGCATGCTGTTGTGTGTTCGAGGTGTTTCTGCTGACAAGGCACAGGAGATTGTGCGGCATTTTCCGACGCCGCAACACTTGCTTCGTGCCTACAGCCGCTGTCCGTCGCAGCTCGATGCACAACGCTTGCTTAGCACGACGATTGACGCAACGACGCGTCTCACTCGTCGGCGTATTGGCCGTGTCCTAAGCGAGCGCATCTGGCACATTTTGGATGCTCCTACGTACTAAGGCACAAGTTCCACAGGGAACATGCCACGTACGGCATTGCAGAGCCACAAGCGCGTTTTTTGTGCATATATGTCGGTCACAGTAATGGTGCGTGGCTGCACGAGTCCTTGGCGCACAAGTTCTTGGACCAAGATGCCGGGTAACAGGTGCGAGAATGACGGTGTCACAAATCGTACAGGTTCGTTGGGCAACTCGAGCACAAGATTCGCGATACTCGACTCCGTCACGATCTGCTCGGCATGCGCTTCGCTGTTCTCTGACGCGTTGGCATAGTGCCATAGGAGCACATCGAAGCAGGAAGGTGGGATTGTCGCATCACCTCCATGGGATGGTGGAGAAGAGGATGGTGAACCGATGCCCAAAGTACCCTTCACACGAGCCCGAGCGGCGTCGTACGTAGCACGCGCATCAGTTTTGTATGATACCAAACCATTGGGAAGAAGGACAGACTGGGTATCGAGACGAACGGTCAGAATGGACGATGACGGAGGGTGAAGTGGTGCGATCACGGCTCTAGTCGAGCCATCAGCGTGGATTCGAAGACTCGCACGCAGCTGATGGGTATCTGAGTGCTGGATGGATTGAATGTGTGACCACAGCTGCTGCATCGCATCACACTCCAAAACTTCATTCACGCTCCACGCCTTCGTCCACGTAGATGGATACGCTTGACAGAGGGCCTCTGTCGTATCTCGCAGGCGGCGTACGTGTGCTACGAACAAGGGGACATGCCGCGCCAGAGGATGTGCACAGATGACCTCGTCGTACACGTCGCTTGCCATATTACATGATACATGCTCAGGAACGAGCGTCCTTGCAAGCATCACACGTTCATGCTTTGGGCACGCATCTCGATAGCACCGAGCACTCGTGATAGCTTCGAGCGGAATCGCAGGAGCAGGCGAAGGCATGCTAGGACTGGCCATCCGTATGCAACGATTGCTGTGAATATTGTGATGGTGTGGAGGAATACATTCACGTGGCGTCCATGTGGGGTTCCGGGTGCTCCCGGTGCGCCGCGTGACTGGCAATGGCAGCGCGCCGATTGGTCCGACGTGTCGGGCCGATGGGAAATACACGCAGTCTGGACTGGCTAGTTGGCCTAGGGGCATTGCACGAGACGGCTGGCGAAGCAGCGGAAAAGTAACCAACCCGTGTTTTAACTGGATCCCATTTCTTTGAGGAGAAAGGCGACTTTGGGTGTCCTGCCTCTTTTCGTCTGAAATTCTGTCATGGCGCAGCTGATCTCCTCGTGCACAAGGGCCGTTGCCTCGCGCACCTCGGCCAAGGCAGGTCTGACGCAGTCGGTACGTTTGCCCGTATGTCAAGGTAAAGAGGCAGAGGAAGCAGCGGGGTGGGGGGCGAGGCGGAAAGGGAGCGATGCGAAGGACGCGGATCAGACGTTTGGATGAGAGCCAAGAGCGAGCGAGCGAGCGAGCGAGTGACAAACTTGATGCGCGAATGCCATGCAGATGGGCGGGCACGTGTATTGAAGCTTGATGGTGACAAGGCGACGGATATGTTCACGCTTATCGCCGAGCACAAGAACGAAGAGCAAGCGAGTCGATGTTTTCGAGTGTCTTTCTGACTGATGTCTCCCCTCTCCCTGTTCCGCTGCTACTTGAAGTCCTCTGTATGACAAGGAGATGCTAACACTCACTAGGTTCGCTTTGCATCGACGCGCGCGCAGACGAAAGCGACGTCTCCACTAACGTCGCGCACCTCGGCTGTCGCAGCGACGGCCATCGCACTGGGCTCCGTGATGTGGTACCAGCAGATGTACGGTGAATGGCCATTCATGGAGTCGCTGAGTGCCAACTTGTCTGACGAGGGTCTGCACCCACCAGCGTACCCATGGGAGCACAACAAGTGGTTCAAGACATTTGACCATGCAGCGATCCGCCGTGGTTTCCAGGTGTACCAAGAGGTGTGCAGTACATGCCATTCGCTTGAGCGCATTGCGTGGCGCAACCTTGTGGGCGTGTCGCACACGGTTGATGAAGTGAAGGCCATGGCCCAGGACGTCGAATATGAAGACGGGCCAAATGACAATGGCGAGATGTTCCAGCGCCCAGGTAAGCTGGCCGACTACCTGCCAAGCCCGTACCCGAATGAAGAAGCAGCACGCGCTGGTAACGCTGGTGCGCTCCCGCCGGATCTGAGCTTGATTGTTAAGGCGCGCCACGGAGGTGCCGACTACATCTTCTCGCTGCTGACGGGCTACTGCGACCCGCCAGCTGGTGTCACGGTGCAGGAAGGATTGAACTACAACCCCTTCTTCCCTGGTACACAGATTGCCATGGCACGTGTTCTATTTGACGACCTTGTTGAGTACGAAGACGGCACTCCTGCAACGACAAGCCAGATGGCCAAGGACGTTGTGACGTTCCTGTACGTATGATGAGTGAATGTGATCGAGAAAGAAAAGGAACCCTGTTACTGACATGCACACACACAGTCACTTTGCGGCTGAGCCGGAGCACGACCAACGGAAGCGCGCTGGCTTCAAGGCACTGATCCTGCTTTCGTCCCTGTTTGCCCTGTCGGTCTGGGCGAAGCGCTTCAAGTGGGCGCCGATTATGAGTATGTACATGGAGACGGCGAGCGTGCGCCGCTTGTGTTTTATGATTTCGACGTTGCTAACCATGTTCAGCCCGCAAGATTGTGTACGACCCACCGAAGGGCCACCACCACTAGATGCTTCAGGCGCTCATAGTAACTCGAAAATGATCTACCTCCTGCCTTGTTGTAGAGTCGTTGATCGCCCATGGGATGGCTGGCTTGTGGATGTGCAAGTTCACGGCATGGCGATAGAGAAGAGGTACAGCGCAAACGGCCGAGCTGCCGAGCTACAAGGCGCGTATGCAGGCCGTACAAGAAACGCGGAGGAGGAGCGGGAAAGGGAAAGGGGAAGGGGTGGGGTGGTGCGCTGCCGTTGAACGGCCAGGACAACTGACCACTGAGGTGGAATGAGCGGAAACCCGACGTGGGTAGACGGTCTGGCGTTGATGATGACATAAGCTGTCCACATGGGCGACGCACGCCTCGACCTGGCGGGCCTGTCGACGCCGCGGACGCCGCCACGGGCGTCGCTGGCGCCGCCTTGGGCATCGAGCGAGAGAAACGCGTATTACACGAACGGCGATCGTCGAGAAACGTGTGTGTGAGTGTGTGACCGCTGGGTGAGTGAGCTTAGTGCGGGAACAAGCCCACGATTCGCATGAGCAGACTACGTTCAAGAGTCGAGGAGCATTTCGTTGGCGCTGTATCGCCGGAGCATGCACAGTCGTCGGAGACAGGGAGACGGGTGGGCGACTTTGTGCGTGCTGCGGGAGGGCACAGTGTGATCACAAAGGTGCTTATATGCAACAATGGGATTGCGGCCGTGAAAGAGATCCGCTCTGTGCGGAAATGGGCGTATGATAGGTTTGGTGATGAGCGGGCGATCCAGTTTACGGTGATGGCGACGCCCGATGACTTGCGGATCAATGCTGACTACATCCGCATGGCCGACAAGTATGTCGAGGTCCCTGGTGGACCGAATGCGAATAACTATGCAAATGTTGAGTTGATTGTGGATATAGCGGAACGAGCAGGCGTGCATGCCGTGTGGGCAGGCTGGGGGCATGCGTCGGAGAATCCGCGGCTGCCCGAGATGCTGGCGCGTCTGGAGCCACGGATCCTGTTCCTGGGGCCGCCTGGCACGGCGATGCGTGCGCTGGGCGACAAGATTTCGTCGACGATTGTGGCGCAGCACGCAAACGTGCCATGCCTGCCATGGTCTGGCACAGGCATCACGGAGACGATACAAAGCACGGAGGGATATGTGAGCGTGCCGGACGATGCATACGAGCGAGCGTGTGTGCACTCGGCAGAAGAGGGGCTGGCGATTGCGCAGCGCATAGGCTTTCCCGTGATGATCAAGGCATCGGAAGGAGGCGG